>Ga0247844_1003490_pt1 | contig 22897 bp, 19 predicted proteins | sample LaCtaG_FD_192421 | JGI IMG/M metagenome (GOLD analysis project Ga0247844, IMG submission 192421) | Freshwater microbial communities from meromictic Lake La Cruz, Castile-La Mancha, Spain - LaCruzMarch201714.5m_1 | ecosystem: Environmental > Aquatic > Freshwater > Lake | place: Spain: Castile-La... | reverse complement strand
TATTTAGCCGAGTACACGTTCCGATTTAACCGGCGTCACGACCCAGACACCATGTTCTTCAGAGCCCTTGGGGCCTGCGTCAAAGCCCAGCCCAAGACCGAACAGGTACTTTTCAGATAGGCATTAATGTTATTGTATTGTTTGCATAAGTGCTTTGATATTTTGGAGAGTAAATTGGAATTCTTGCAAAATCGGAGAGATTTTCCAGTTCAAAAAGATTGAATTTCATTAAGCACTTTGCGCTACCAGCATATTTATCCAATGGTATAAAAAATGACTCCAACGGTCGAAACTGCAAACAATTTTGGAGAAGCGGCCTTGGTCGCCATATCGTAGATAATCTCGCCGGTGCCCATCAAAACGGCGAGCCCAAGGAGATTGAACAGGATTGGGAGTCAGCGTGAAAACACTCATAAGGTGGCCCTTTCTGCGGTTGCCGACCATTTTTTTTGAAATAAAAAAAGTAAAAATCCCAAGACCGGTCCCGATTTCAGAAACTGCCCTCACTTCAAGCGATCGCTCAACGATTCGACTTCCTCGCGAGTTGCCGAGACTCTCCTCCATACATCCCCTGATTTTTCCATTCGGAACCAGTGCGCAGCTTCATCTCGAAAAAAAACCTCTTCAAATTGATTGGAGGGTATCCCTCCAAGAAACATTACGCCCCCTTCGTCGTCGTGAGGCCTTAAGTTTCCCTGCACTGGAACTCCTGAAGAACTCTTTGCCCGAACCACTAACAATGGTCGATCGGGAAGATCATGATTATTTTCCATAGCTCGCTTAAAAAAAGTTCCAGACTCTGTCGCTTCGACAAAAGGAGTAGGCAAATTCCCAGTAGCGGCAATGCCTTGCTTTTGCGCTTGAGCCAGTGAATTGAAAACTTGAGGATCTGTCGCAATCTCTTCTTCTAGTTTCTGTAGGCCGGGAACTTCCGCCGACCTGGCGCGACTTTGGAACCCGGACTCAAGGACTTTTTCTAAATCGTTGGAACTTACAGCCTGCGTTCGCACAACACTGGGGGCCGGTTGATGCTGAACTGGAAATTTTGCAGACACTGCACCTCTACTATTGCCGGATATTGGCGGAGAACTAACTGCAGTTACTCCTGTGGGTCTAGCGCTATCTAGTCTTCGAATAGCTTGAATTTGTTTCTCACTCAGAGCACCACCTTTAGAAGAAAATATCGAGATAATTTTTTCATTCCGAGATAAAAATCCAGCCGCCCCATCTAAATCATCTCCAAAACCGCTGATAATTTTTTGAATATTCTCCGCTAATACATGCTCGCCTTCTTCAACCGCATCTTCAATGTAGCTCGCAATCGCGCTTCCCCGAGCCCCTTTTCCAGCTAATTGCTTCACAAAATCCGTACTGGAAAGCAATGGAGCTACTTTCTGAGTTTGAGAGCCAAGATTTGGTGCAAGAACACCCTTGAGCTGGGTCAAAGGGAGTAATCCCGCAGCAGCAAGAGCCAACTTTAATCCGCATCCACGCCCCAATCGGGCAGTTGAAATTGCGCGAATAGCGTTTCCTTGGCAAGAAGCTGCGCTTGTGCCGCTGACTTGACTCTGGGTGACGGCTATTGGCTCTTGATCAAGGCAGGCCTCATAGGCTTCTGCGGCGCCTTGTCCCAAGCTCGCGACGTCAAGTCCTATCGAGAATGTCTTCGCTGCAACAACTGACGCGCGCAATCCAGCTGAAGCAGTTCCGGCCGCAATAGCTGCGCGCGAACCCTGAACAAGCGCACCTGCGCCCATGGTAGCCACAGTTAGACCCACATTTAAGGCAAACCCGTTGCTGAGTTCAGCCATGCTCTTTTTGCCTACTCGAATTGCATGTGCGCATTTTCCATACGATGCGCTATCTAGTGCCCCGGCAATTCTTTGAAAGTTTGCCTTGATGGCTGGGTCCGTTGCCAGCATCGCCGATTTTCTCGCTTCATCTGCTGGTGAATCCATGTCTTGTTCTGGTATTTCATCCAGCTTATTTAGTTGTTCGCGCATGCAGTTGGCCTTAGGACCATGCAGACACGCCACGGTTCCTTGCAACCCACCTACCTGCTTGAGCAAAGCATCGCGAGTATCCGATAAATGTGTTTCAAGAGCCCTTTCGATCTGAAGCTGAGGTATTTCTTCAATGAATTGATCAATTGTTTTGCCGGACGACGGTTCATAGCTTTGGACCATTTTCTGAATGGCTGGGCTATTCGTCCATGGATAGGTGGAAAAAAGTATCTGTTTGGATTTTGCAACATCCCTTTGCTTTGCGGCCATTTCTTCTTCGCTGCGTCTTTCTACCTTCGCCCCTCCTAGGGTGCGCCCTTTTCTGGGTCGAGCGCTTTTCTCTTTCGCGTTCAATCTCAAAAGCGCCCGTATCGCTTCGCGCGTTTCTTCAGCAAGGTCGTGGAGCCCTGTGCGACTCACCGGACATTGAGCAAGGCTTTGTTGGACATTTTCAACTACAACCTTCACGCCTGGCATCAACTTGTCGCTTGGAACGCTCACACCGTGCAGTGGTGGTCGTCCTAGCGTGCGATCGAATTCCGCAATGGCGGCATAGTTAGTGGTCGCAGCTTTAGTCACCCGGTTCATGAGGTAATAGTAGTTTGAAACAAGAGCTTTCCTGTGCCGCTCTTGAGTGAAAGACGGGGCCGACTCCAAACATTTATGGAGAAATCCAGGAGGTCTATGAGGAGATGGGGCTAAGAGACCAGTACTTTCGAGTGTGGACTCAAGCTCGTGCGCAGTTGGAAAGGATGCCCCGGCAGATTGGTAACACTCCATTGCGGTACCACCTCCAAAAAAACCTAGCCAGCCCCCATTATTATCTCGATTGGAAACCTGATCCATAAGTTCTAAAGGACAGAGTAAATTTTGATTACTCGGGTCTGTGAAAGCCTGGTCAGAGGCCTCTGCGTTGTAACCCCCGTGAGGTGGAACTGATTGGGGGCGTGGAGCAGTTGGCTTCACTTCTTCCTGCAAAATTGCATGTGTGGGGATCGCTATTACCAACGACACGAACAAACAAATCGAAAAAAGAATACGAAACACTTGGATATTATCGCATTTTGTCTGACGTGAGTGTGTTTAAGTTTAGATGGTTTTACATGAAGAGTGTGTAAAGAAAACGGCCCACCATGCACGTCACAGCGATTTTTTTTTCGCGCCAAAATAATTTTATTTTATTGGGGTGGTCTATGATGCAAGCTAGTGAGAGTCGTATTGTTGTACGTACGTGACCTGTTTCTTCGAAACGCAGAGGGTGTCATGAAACATGTGAATAAAACTGCTTTTATATTCTCGATTTTTTTTATCACGAACTCCCAAGCGCTTCAGAAAAAAGTTCTTATTCTAGGAGACTCATTAAGCGCCGTAAAAGGATCGGGTTTTGGTGACCAGCTGGACCAAATGCTTCGCCAGCAAGGCTATCAAAGTCAGGTAGTGGCAGCGTGCGGGTCAAGTCCCTCCGCATTTTTTGGAGAAGAAGTGGCGAGCACAAAATGTGGGTATCTCAGACGTGAAGTTGATGGAACCGAAGACTACCTGAGCTATGCACAAAACAAAAAATCACCCAAAGAAATTCCAAATTTGAACGCAGTGACTCAAGGAACAAATGCAAATCCTGATTTGGTAGTCATCCAACAAGGAACAAATTTGTATGGCCACTTGTTAAATTCGCCCGTCAGTCCAAATGCAATAAAAAAACAAGTTCGAGATTCTTTAATAAGTTTTCACAAAAAATTTCCCAACAGAAAATGCATCTGGGCTGCGCCTCCCAAAATCACCCGTTATGACGGAAAGTCGGTGACGGTTGCTCATCAACGGCGAATGTTTGAGCTCATTCAAGAGGCGATTCAAGAATATTCTTTAAGAGACTTGGGCCGCGCCCAAGGAAATCCAGTTTGCGAAATTTTAGACGGCACACAATTTACCCAAAATCCCGACGGGAGCGATGGAACTCATTTTTTCAGCAAAAATCCTGAATGGGTAAATGCGGCATATAAAAAGGTAGAAGATATGTTCGGTAATTCTCTTGAGGAAAATCGCGCTATTCAGCACGGACTTTCAGAAAATTGAACGAAGCCTGGCGACTTCTTTCAACATTTATTTTTGTCGAGGCTAACTTAGGCTCGCGATTGAAAAGTAGTTATCGCAAGATTAAAAAGGTCTACCGCCATTCAAAGGCAAACTAAAACGGCCCCCGAGCATACTTTGCCATTGAATCATTAAATGAGGAGCTGGATCGAAGCAGCTTGGAGGGCCGTTGTATTCCGACTGGGGAATTTGGGGAATAAAAGGCAGTCAAGCTGTTCTTGATCACCTTTCAAAGAAAGGTGATAAGTGGTTTGTGAGTAATCCAAAGCTCGCTAAACCACGCACGAGTTTTTGAACGCGTAATATTTGTAGCGAATTCCTGCAAAATAAAAAGGAAAAATTAATACGAGGTAGAGCTTTCTTTGGAAACTGCAATTTTTACCAAATCGACTCCAGTAAGTCCCAAGTTCGCTAGAGAAAATATGCCTATCAATTTTACAGGTTTCAAAAGATTTTTTTGTGCTGTTCGATATTTGGTTACGGTTGCCTTAGACGTTTTTAAATCAGCGTCTTGTTGAAAAACATTTGCCAAGCGGCTGTTGATTTTAGCTGCATCCCCTTCAAGGCCTGGTATGGATTTAAATTTCGCTAAAACATCATCCAAGTGAGATTGTTTTGGCAAAACATCTTCGTTGTTTAAAATACTATTTACTTGCCTTCGCAAATCATGAACGTAGTTGTAGACTCGGGCCTCCAACACTCGGCCCGTTTTATTGCTGCTGCCGTAGTGCTTATCACTCATCAAACCGGTAATTTCTTCGGCGTCCAAAACTGTTTTAATTTTCTGAAACTTCTTCCAAACAGGATCGTTTGAGGATTGGACATCGGCCAATACTTTTTCGAGCTTTGTTGCGCTATCCAGAGCACGACCCCAAGCAATCTGTAGTCTTTGGGCGTTCTCTACATTGTTTTCGCCAAAAGAACGAGCCATGTCGTCTAGCAAAATATAAACAATTCCCGACACGACTCCTACAGTTGCGTGTTTTGCAGCATCCCTTTTGGAATCTCCCGAATCCACATATTCTCCTACGACATCCACCGTGGACTCTAACGCCCCCTTGTGCTGTTGGGCTTCTGCGCCTTGACTGACAAGAATGATGTTCATTGTTAAGATTATGTAAAGATTTGAATTTTTCATTTGGTGATTAAAATGCAAGTAGCATTCCGGACTTCGATATGTGAAATCAAAAGCTTGGATTTTTAAATTGCTCATTAATTTTTGTGGTGTCCAAGTTTCAAACACTTTTATAAAAAATTTCACCGGATAAATTGCGTTCAAAATTTTTTATTTACCAACTTGATATTTTCATCTAGTTTTTTGCTATGAAAATTGAGCTCACTCGGTTCAAGGCGCGGAAGTCCACTAAGCAAATCCCAGGTCTTTCCTCGGCTGATATTGAAAAATTCCGTTTCTACGAAAAATCGGTTCAATGTCCCTTTGAAGATATCAAACTCGTGAATAAAGCTTTTAAAAAAATGAATGGGCGCCGCCCTCTTAGCTTGCGCGAAGATTTTTGTGGGTCAGGCTGGATGGCTTGCGAATGGGTGAAGCAAAGCCCTAAGCACAAATCCGTGGGAATTGATCTCTCACCAGAACCCGTAATTTTTGGCAAAGCCGAGCATTGGGCTAAGTTGAGTGTTTCTCAACGAAGTCGAGTTCGTTACCTTTTAGAAGATGTTAGAAAAAAACGAAACTCAAAGTTTGATGTTATTGCAGCATTAAACTTCTCGTATTGGATTTTTAAAACTCGCTCCGAACTTAAGGAATATTTTAAAAGCGTTTACGATTCCTTAAATCAGGGCGGCGTTTTGATGATTGATTTTTTTGGGGGCAGCGAATCGCAAGAAGAAAAAACCCGAAAAACTCAGTGGGGAAACCTGAGTTACTATTGGCAGTGTAGCGCTTTTGATCCTGTTAACAACCATGGAGCTTATGCCATTCACTTTAAACAAAAGGGCAAAAAAACGATTCGCAACGCGTTCATGTATCATTGGCGAATGTGGAGCGGACCCGAGCTTCGAGACATTTTAATCGAAGTGGGTTTTAGAGAAACGCCGCAATATTGGGAAGGCACCAATCGTAGAGGGGGCGGAGATGGAAATTTTATTCCCTCGGTTTGGGAAGAAAACTGCCAAATGTGGCAAGCTTTTATTTTGGCAAAAAAATAACTCAAAAAACCATGCTTTGCGAAAGATGGCTTGGTTAAAGATATGCTTTGCATATTGTTTCGTGTGGAAGACTAGGCTTTAATTGAACGGCTTATGAGCTCGCCAGAAAATGATGCTTGGAAACTTATCCATGACTGGGCACTCTCAGCGCCCGAGCTTGCCAACTGCACTGATAAATCTAAGCAAATTTTGTTTTTGCACCCAGTGCCGAGCGATTCACTTTTAGAGATTTTAAATTCGAAGATTGTTGCTGGATTGAGTGTGACTGTGTTGCAACCTTTTCGGCCCTATTTTAATCAACTCCTAAAATTTGGATCAGAAGCTGAGACCGCGTCTCTTAAAGTTGTTGATTTTGTATTTTTTGTGCCCACTCGTCAGCGTGCCGAAAGTTTAAGTTTAATTGCTAAGGCGTTTAAGCAACTCAGCAATGATGGAATTTTTGTTTTTGCCTGCGCCAACACTCAGGGGGCCGCGGGATTTTTGTCGAAACTTAAAGAGTTGCTTCCGAATTTAGAGGCCGACAGCAAAAACAAGTGTCGACGCGCGGTGATACGCAAGTCCGAAGTAAATTGGTTGGAAGCTGATGTCATTTTAGACCAGTGGATCAGTCAAGGCAGCGCGTGTCTAGTGCCGGATACCCAGTTTTCAACCCGTCCAGGTATTTACGGGTGGAATAAAATCGATCAAGGTTCGAAAATTTTGCTTTCAACATTGGCAACACTGACGGGTGAGGGCGCTGATTTTGGAGCGGGATACGGCTATCTTTCTGCTTCTGTACTTTCTCAATCTTCAGCCTCGATAAGCAATCTTCATCTAATTGAAGCCGACTTTCGAGCCCTTCATTGTGCCAGAGAGAATTTAAAAACCTGGAAGGAAAAAGTTTATTGTCATTGGCTGGATGTCGTTCGTGAGATGAAAAGTAACGATCAACTTCCCTCTTATGATTGGATTATTATGAATCCCCCCTTTCACGAAGGTAGCCAAGCAGACACGTCTCTTGGGCAGGCATTTATTGAAGCAGCTGCATCGAAAATTAAAAAAGGTGGAATGCTTTACATGGTGGCAAACCAATTTTTAGCGTACGAAAAAACACTAGCCCAAAATTTTTCAATTTTTGAAAAAGTCACGGTTCAAGAGGGATTTAAGGTTTTTCATGCCCGACGTTAAAAAAAAGCCACGCCTTGATCAGCTGTTTTCAAATCTGGGATATGGTTCGCGTCGCGAGGTGCATAATTTTTTGCGCGATTCTCGTATCGAAGTCGAGGGCCAAAACGATCTGCGTGCAGATACACGAGTGGATCCGATGAAAGTGCAAATTGATGGCGAAAAACTTGATGCTCCTGAGGGACTCCTTGTCTTGATAAATAAACCACTGGGATTTGTTTGCAGCCATAATGAGCAGGAAGGCAGGACAATCTTCGAAATCCTACCTTCTCGTTGGCTCAACCGCAGTCCTCAAGTTGTGGGTATTGGCAGGTTAGATAAAGACACGAGCGGATTATTTTTGGCAACAGACCAGCATGAGCTCGTTCATCAGTTAACTTCGCCAAAAAATCACGTCGAGAAGACTTATGAGGTTTCTTATGATGGAAATCTTCCTGCAGACGCGGTTCAAATTGTTTCTTCAGGAAACTTACTTTTGAAAGGCGACCCTAAACCATGTTTACCTGCAAAACTGAGTGTCCATGCGCCTACCCAGGGATTGGGGCGGGCAACTTTGGTGCTATCTGAGGGGAGAAATCTTCAAGTACGGCGAATGTTTGCCGCTCTAGGAACACGAGTGATAAAACTCCATCGATCTCAATTCGCTCACGCTCGCCTCGAAGGGGTGGGTGAGGGGCAGTACAAGTGTTTGCCGCTTGATTTCTTTTCGAAAAAGTAATTAATTTAGTCAGTAATGTGACATCTATCATCTCGCCTTTTTGACTATCCCCTGGATTTGCTTTGTTTTGATGAAGCGTCTATTTTTAATTTGAGTCATTTTTTGACCCAGGTGTAGTAAGTTCCTCCGCTGACATTCCTATTTACCTATGGAAAATTTTATTTTAGACTCCGTCATTACAATAGAGCAAATCCTATGGATTCGTAATATTGAAGTAAACTTTTGCGGCGGAATTAACGCCTTTAAAATGGTCATACAAATTCGGTGTTCCGCCTGTATTGTTTACACTGCTGTTAAAGGTGTGTTCGTTGACCCCACCAAATCCAACAACCCCAGAGGGATTCTGAACGCCATGCTGAAAAGGCACGCCATCGGCGTGAATGGTATGATTATCTCCAGGATCCAAATTTCTGATGCGAATTTTTTCACCTACAAGGCCTTTGATGGCTGTTTGAGGGGTGTTCCAAGCATTGGCATCTTGTCCCGCGGCCAATCGAAGAAGCTGGGTAGTTGGTTGTTCCATAAGATCTATCCAATCTGCAATTGCTGCAATTTGAGCAGTCGTCAGGGCGGCAACGGGAGTGGGCGGCATATTGCCAGCTAGAGTGCGAATGATTGAAGAACTTTGAGCACTAAAATTTGCCACGTCGGAAGGGGCTCGTAGTTTTTTTATAAAGTTTGATCCCGCGGAGTCACCGGCAATAATGAGTGCCGTATTGCTGGACATAAGATTTTTCCATGCGACCTCATTTTTAAATTCCGCTCCGTTAGGGAATCTTAAAGCAGTTCCATTTATACCGTGACAACTCATGCAGTTTTCTTTCACCACAAGCGAGGCATCATAGAAGCGTTCAATTTTATTGCGTGTGACTCGACTCGAGTCTGGAGTCACTGTGGGGAGTTGATTGTCGAGATTTACAGTGGGAGTTGGGCTGGGCGTAGGAGTAGGAGTCGGGGTAGGAATGGGTAAAGGCGTAGAAGGCAAAGCGGGAGAATCGCTCACCTCCAGATTTTCGACCCAATCGATGATAGCATTTTTTGCTGCCGGGGCAAGGGCTCGATTGGGGGGCATTCTTTGTGAATGGATGCTGTCCAAAATGTTGGAGGCTCTTAAGTCTTGTGCATTGATCAGAGGAGGTTCGGTGGTTTCCCATGCATGGAGTCCGTCATTGACATTCGGAAAAGAAAGGCTGTTTCCAACTGGATCTGTGCCGTGACATGAGAGACAATTTTTTTTAAAAACGGCCTCTGCGGCGTTGGCGCGCAGTTGGCTCTGACTTTGGGACCCACCACCCGAGTTATCTGCGGGAGAAGCGGAGATCTTTGAAGATTTTTTGCCAGAATTTAAGCCATCTTGTTCGTAAACAACGAGTTTGCAATTTACTAAAAGAGCAATGCTAAATATGGAAATGGAGTATTTGAGAAAGTTGTTGCAAAACCACAGTTTCCCCATAGGTCTATGTTATCGGAACAAGAGAATTTAATTGAAGTTAATGTTTCGTGAAGATTGCGCAAATATTGGATGCGCTTAAAAGCTTTCGAGGGAAACATCATAGACGACTTTGATTTTGCTGAGTTATGATGTTTTCATGGTAAATAAATTTGTTGTGCTTGCTATTGTTTGGCTTTTTTTTCAAGTTACCGCTGCCAAAACAGTAAAATACGAACTCAAAGTGTCGCAAGTCGCAGTGAATTTAAGTGGAAAAAAACTTGTGGATTTTGCTTTGTCAGTGAATGGTTCCATTCCTGCACCGACTTTAGAGTTTACCGAGGGTGATGATGCAGAAATCACCGTAGTCAATAATCTTTCAAGCGGCGAAGAAGTTTCGATGCATTGGCATGGGATCTTGCTTCCACCCGAGGAAGATGGAGTGGCATATGTTAATACGCCGCCCATTTTAATGGGCCAGTCGCGAACTTTTCGATTTAAACTACGGCAGCATGGAACTTTTTGGTACCACTCCCATACAATGTTGCAGGAGCAAAAGGGAGTGTTTGGGGCATTTATTATTCAACCAAAAAAGAAAACGATAGAATATGATAAAGAGGTTGTTGCAGTTTTGAGTGACTGGTCAGACGAAAATCCAGATAATATTCTAAAAAATCTTAAGAAAGATGGAGACTACTATCTCCATAAAAAAAATTCCATCCGTTCAATTTTTGGTGCTGCTGCAGCCGGTGGCCTAGGAACATTTTTCAAAAATGAGTGGATTCGCATGGGTGGAATGGATCTCTCCGATGTGGGTTATGATGCGTTTTTAATTAATGGGAAAACGAATTTTCAGCTTGTTGATCTTCGACCGGGAGAAAAAGCGAGATTAAGAATTATCAATGCCGGTGCCTCGAGTTATTTTTATGTTTCACTGGGTGGCCTGCCCATGACTGTGGTTTCGGCCGATGGCGTGGATATTGTTCCTGTCGAAGCGAAAGAAATACTCATGGGAATGGCAGAAACTTATGATGTGATTTTTAGCATTCCGGAAAATAAAAGTTACGAACTCCGCGCGACAGTTCAAGATGTCACGGGTTTTGCGTCAGCGTGGATGGGTGCGGGAGAAAAAGTTTTTGCTACCAACAAGGCATCCGTTGATTTGTACGCTGGGATGGATCACTCCACCATGGACCATTCAACCATGAATCACGCCACTATGGATCATTCTAAAATGGATCACAGTTCTTCTAGTTCTGTCGAAACACTTACGGTCGAAAAGCTCAAGTCACCCATTGCAACGGCATTTGAGGACGATAAAAAAATCCATGATGTCAAACTTGTTCTTGGTGGCGATATGGAACGCTACATTTGGTATATTAATGGCAAATCCATATTAGAAGATCGGCTGATCGAAATTCAAGAAGGTGAGATTGTCCGCTTTACTTTTGTCAACGAAACCATGATGCATCACCCGATGCACCTTCATGGACATTTTTTTAGAGTTCTCAATGCCAATGGTGAATTTTCACCTTTAAAACACACGGTTGATGTTGGTCCCCACATGACTCGAACCATCGAATTTTTTGCCAATGAGCCTGGGCAATGGATGCTTCACTGCCACAATCTGTTTCATATGAAAACTGGAATGGCCCGAGTTGTAAAATACTCAAGCTGGAGTTCGAGTCCCGAAATGAAAGAGCACGAAAAACACGATTCTCACATGCATGATCATTGGTATCATTATTCTAAAATTGCTTTGGCTACACAGGGGGCCGATTTTTTTTATAGGGCATCACAAACTTGGTACCAACTCGAGTTTACAGCAGCTGCAGAAGCTAAAAATCCCAAAGACTTTTCTCTTGGACAAGATCTGGAATATCAGGGCGAAATTTTTTATCGCCGGTGCATAAGTCAGTTTGCTAGCGTAGTGGGGGGAGGAACTTTTTCCGAAGATGAAGCTACAGCGAAAATTGGTTTTTCATATATGCTGCCATTGTTGATTGAATCTCAAGTGCTCATGAGTCACAAAGGACACATAAGTTTCGAGTTTGAGAAAAAACTACAATGGACAAGCTTCACATACTCGGACATTGCGTATTCTTGGAGTGCAAATTTAGAAAATGAAAAAGGCGAGTTTGATGCCACACTCATGTATTCGCCAAATTGGCATTGGGCGGCGGGACTAAATTATGCTTCCGAAAAATTTGGTGCGACTTTTGAATTGCAGTTTTAGATATGGCAATTATTAGGCATTGGCTCAAAATGGCCTTCCGCCGTTGACGTAAATCGTGGCATCTCTCAGATCGTCACCAGTTACGAGTCGTGCATTGCCCACAGCTACTACTGCCCCTCGATCATCTTTAATCTCCAAAATTCCCTGGCAGGTGAGATTGTCGAACGCTACACTGAGTCTGATGACTTGAAGGTGTGCAATTGCTCCCGGCTGAAGTTTTACGATTGCAGGTGCCGAGCCTGTCGTTGGGGGGGGAGTCCATTGACAAATCGATGGCGTACACGAATAAGCATCAAAGGCCTGTTTGAATTCCATTTCTCGGGTGGCTGCAGTTGTCCCTGAGTTCGGGCCAAACATGCCAGCATCTTTTAAATAAATAGTTTGATCTCTGTCACCAACGTTTTGAATTGATAATCGGCAATAGGCATTAGTGGCACTTGATGTAGTAAGCGTTTGGGTGCCAAAAAAACGCATTTTACGATCCGAATGGACATTGGAACACAAAAGTAAAATTGCAAATCCAAATATGAACTTATGCATGCATAAGAGTTTAGATAACATTCGCACAAATGCAATCCTCAGTGAAAAAAAAGTAAAAAGTATCAGCACTTTATGTGCCAATGTTAAAATCCTCTAGATTTTATGTAAAAGTTTCCGCATACTCAAAGTGGGGGGATTGATGCGGGGATTCATACTGAGTTTTGTTCTGACATGGGGCAGTTGGGCGGGTGTTCATGCGAAAAATCTGTCCAATCAAACATTGAGAGATGTCGAAACCCGTCCAAAAGTTCACAAATCTAGTACAAATGTTCTCAACGAATTTGCGATCTCGATTGAAGCAAGTGCCAACGAAAAACTATCCGGACAGCCAAATCCGTGTGAGGAACTTTCAGATAAATTAAAAGACACTCAAAAATCTCAAACACTAGCTCCCACGAGATCTGACAATATTTTTGATCTTAGTAAAATTCTTTCTAAAACTCAGAATGATTTAAAAAGTGAACTCCTGGATGCAACCAGTAAGCAACAAAGAATTGTGAATGACCGTGTCGATTGGTCTGAATACATTGCAGTTCTTGGTGGCAAAGAAAAAGCTGATTTTAATGGAGCGGCAAATTGTGCCTCGCCTTTGTGGGAACGCTATTTCTTAAGTTCTGTAAAATCGCTCGACGAACAAAATGGGAAATCTGGATACGATCAATGTCTTGTAACTCCTTACGGTTTGCAAAATTTTATCAAAAAGTGCAGCTTTGATTTGAGATGTATGCTGGTTCAGTATGATTCGGCCCAAGTCGCGTTGAACGATGTCAAAAAAAAGCGAGATCAAGAGAAGTTCGTAAAAGACGCGGTGATTGAAACAGGAGTGGGTTACGTTTTTAACCCCGCTCTAGGAACGGCTGCTTTGGCAAAAAATATTGCGGGATTTGCGCAAAAATACACCACAAAAACCGTGCAGGAAATTGATGCAGAAGTGAATGGGAACCCTGACTTTTTACAAGGTATTGTTTTGGATCTCAATAGTAAGGGAGAGAAAGAACTTTCGCCAGATAAGTTGGATCATTTTCTAAAAGATCCCACAATTTTAAAATCAGCATACTGGCAAGAAGGTATGACTAAGGCACTCGGGAATCAGGATTTGGCAGATTATTCGTACCAAAATATTCAAACAGAAATTCAAAATCTGCTTGTTCGAACTGATCGAATGGGAAGTGCCAATTCGATGGAGGAAGTCGTATTGGGGCTGAGTAAGGTTTTTGATCAAGGTCGTAAGAATGCTAGTGGTCAAGTCACCTCGGTTTGTGGTGTGGGATCTCGCTGCGTTAATGATGGAGAAGATTATCTCTTCAAAATAAAGGCTCGATTAAAGAAGATTGAAGATGGTCTAAGTTCCTTTTGTGAAAAGGGCCGAAAGTCTGTCGCTCAAAGATCAGGACGTAGTTTTAGAGATAGCAAAACTGTGACCGAGCTTTACAGCTACATGATGCGTTTTGAAACAGAATGTCGTGTAAATCAACTCGCTTTTTTTGATTTTAAGCGAAAAATTATGGCAAATATTTTAAAAGGTGTATCTTCTATGTGCGCGACTCTAGGAACTAAGGTGGAAGTTTTGTCGCCATGAAAAAAATTCTCGTTGTACTTTTTTTTTCCCTAGTTTTTCCAACGTGGGCTCAAAACCCTCCGGAAAGTGACACTTTTTTAAATAGGACTTTTAGCAACTGGGATTTGATGCAAAAGTCCGCATCACCTCAGGTGGAAACTCCATTTTTTCCCTTGCAAGGTCTTATCAGAGGGCAAGACGCCGTTTCCGTGCAAAATATTATTTCCGAAAAATATTCTACTCGACTCGCTAACAAAGACTTCACATGGAATGCCACTCAAAATCGTTGGAGTTTTGCATACGACGGAGGCAGAAGCGTTGTTCCCGCCACTGATCCGATCATAGGAATTCGCGGCCCACAGGGCATTGTGATTATCGATGGTCACCATGATTTAGTATTGAGTGTTTTTTTGGGAGCAAAAACGATTCCCGTGCAAATCAAAGAAGATCTCTCAAAGTTAAGTCCTCTGGAATTTTGGCAAAATCTCAAACAACGGAATTTGGTTTATCTCAAGGATGATGCAAAAGCTTTAGCGTCTGCTCTACCACAAATGACGCGAATGCAAGATAGCCCAAACCGTTATTTAGCGACTCTTTTGGCAATGAAAGTGTTAACTCAAGAAGTCGAGAACGATCAACTGAAAGTTTCCTCCATAAATAAATCTAAAAATTCCATTTGGATCAAATTGAATCAAAGCGTGCCTTTTATTGAATTTCATATCGCAAAAATTTTAAGTGATGCGGGAATTCGTTATGATGCGAAATGGGGAAAAGATTTGCCTGTAGAAATCGTCGAGCAAGCGCGCTGTGCCCTTTTAGATGCAAAGTTATCTGGTGGCTATCCCCAGTTGAAGAGAATTGCAATTCTCGACTCTAGCCAGGAAGCAATGCAAGCTAATATGAATTCTGAATGGCTCACAAGAGTTTTAGAGAAACAATCTGGGAAGTCTTGTAAAAAAGTTTTCAACAAATAAACAATAAATTTATTTTGAAAAAGTAGCGGCGCATCGAGAAGAAATTCGGCTAGCGGGTGCTTTGCTCAGCAACTCTTTTGCCTCGTTATCTAATTCTTTAATTTTTGATTTGATCAGTTCTTTGTCCACGCCAAGACCCTTGAGATAAATTTTTACGGCTTGCGTACTGATGGGTTCACCTTTGGTGATGATAATTTGATCAGGTCGCAAGCCGAGGGTTTGGCTGAGTTTGTTGGCAAGCAATTGTGCACTTAACAAATCGGGTTTGTATGAGCCCGAGGCATTAGAAATAACACTAAAAATAAAATTCCCATTTTTTGCTTTTAGGAGGACAATTTGTCCGGCAGATAAAACTTTTTTTCCTTGGGCTAAAAGAATATGGCCTGCACTGCCTGAGGTCACATTGATGACGCCTGATTCCAGCTGAACGTATTCGACCCTTGTGTACTCGGATAGACTTTTTAAATAGTTTGCATTCAATTCGCGAATTTCGCTTAAAGATCCACCTTCGGAAATAAAGGAATCGAGTTTTGCCTTGTAGAGTTTGGCTTGTTCTTCGGAACTCAGCGCTTCGGAACTTCTGTAGTTGCAGGCATAAACACAATTAGAATTTTTAAGTTCTTCGCGTAATTGTAAACCGTTGGGTCCGGGTAGTTTGACATCGATAAAACGAACCATGTCTTCAAATATTCTCTCTGCATAGTGGCGGACGTCTTTGTAAATTCTAGAGCAGCCATAGAGTAAAGCTTTGCGCTCGAATTCTGTCATGTCTTGAGCCGGAGCATTGGCGATATCCAAGTTTAAACGAAAAATTTGATTTTCAAGGAGGAATCCCAAACGCGAAACTTCCATTTGATTCTGGACTGGATCAGTATTTTGAATTCCCGCCAACCCGTACGCTTTTTTTTCCAAATCTAGAAGTCTATTTTGATAGGGTCTCGCTCGTTCGCTGACTGGTGTAGCATAGGTACCGTAAATGGCATTAGGCGCGCCTTCTGAGTATCCATTCGGTATTTGGCTTGTGCCTTGAGCCCAAACTGCGGGAAGGCCTACAACAACATTTAAAACTAAACCTAGGAACACGTTTATCATCGAGAAATTTGTCATTTAGCGAATAGCTCCCTAGATTTTGTAGCTACAAGTCGCATGCCCACGTAACTGAATGATATTACTGATCTTTATCGGGATAATCTGTTCCGAATGCCGATTTTTGCTAGCGTATGTCTTAATTTTGCACAAAGAGTCTCCGATAAGTTTGAATGAGATTGAACCTGCTTGCTGCTGCGCTGTTTTCGCTGAGTTTTTGTAGTTCAAATCAACAATCTTTGGATCGCGAACCCAATCAAGTTGCGCAAAGCGAAGTTGATTTACCTGCATATTCAATTCTGAGAGTAAAAAATTCTGCAAGCCTAGAGGAACTGACCCAAGCTGCATTCGAAATTCGCGAAAACCCTAAACTCAGTCCCGATGAAAAAATGAGAGCTCAGATTGCATACGCATTGCTTTCAAATGAAGAGCTTCGCAGTCAGTACGATCGAAGCAAGGGCGAGTCCTTTGATATGAAAATTTCCCCTGCAAATTTAGAAGAGCTTTCAAAGCTTCTCTCAATGATCGACCCTCCTGCGGCAAATCGATTGCGAAAAACTGGTCAGATCGCCGCTCGTACCGCAGCGAGCATGACAACTTTTTATATTGCGCTCGGTATGATGGAAGCTTGGAATTGTTTTTCGACTCGCGACGCAGAATACTGTCGCGCATACGTTAGATCTCTTAAGGATCCTGTTGCTCATACCGGCTTTGTGCTTTTTATGGGTACATCTCATGTTATTCAAAATGGTTCGGTAAAAGTTTTCGGCGATAGCGTGGCTAAGCGCACTCTTAGCGGATTTGTGGGTATGGCCGGAGGCAGCTTGGTGAGCGAACTCTTTTCCGAATTTTTCCATCACCCCATGTCTAAAGCCTATATCAATTCCTTTAAGATTGAAGATCCAGAAAAGCGTGAAGCGGCAAAAGACGAAGCTCGTTCAAAACTTTGGAGTCAGACATTTGCAAATCCAGAATGGCGATCAGACAAAGTTCCAGGTTTGATTGCCTTGATACTTGCAGCTGGTGCATCCCAGCTCACGTTGGAAGCTGGAAGCAAAGTTGTCAGCCACATGCGAAGTGGCAGTCTTTGCAAGAGAGCTCTGTCAAAGTTCTTCGTCATTCCTCCAAGCGGATTTAAAGCAAAAGCAGGGCAAAGACTCAGGCGGGTACCCGCTGAAATTGGTCATTTGCTAGTTTTTTTAAAATGGGATCATGTCTTGCGGCCAAAAACTGCAAAGGCATGGCAGCTAGCTATTTTAGATCAAAATATTCGTACACTCATGAAAGAAATAAAAGCCTCAGCGCAAAAAATAGCTGCTGGACAAACTGACGAAACAGAAAAATTTGAAGAACTCCTCAAGCTCAGCGAAAAAGCTTGGGACAAGCATCGTAAAAATCGCACCACCGAGCTCGACATTGCACTGGTGACGCATATTCAAGCGGTAAATAAATTTGATGAAATCATCGGAAAGCCCTATTTGTTTTACAGTTGGTTTGTGCAAGGAATGCCCGAAACAGGCGCAGAATTCGATTTTGTCGAACAAAGACCCGAATCTGAGCAGCTGGTTTTTATGGAATCCTTCTTTTGTGGAACTTTAGTTCAAAATGCCTACAAAGATGCTTGGGAAATACACGGCTTGCCAATTCCCGGAAAGTGGTCTCCTAAAGTTGTGCCTTACAAAGTGGCTCAACATTCAGATCCAAATTTTTGTAGCAATATTGCCACTATGAACTCACAGCAGAAAATCCAAAGTCTTCGCGAGGAGTTTTTAAAGAAAAATTATAGCGCGGAGCTAAAAACTGCGCGTAATGTTTTTATAGTTGCCACCCATGATCAACGTCTGGAAATTGTAAAAAAATATGAGGATCAAGTGCAACATAAAATTCAAAGTTTCATGAAAGACGATTCTGTGAATCTTGCTAATTTGCCTAATGGCGTTTTGGCCAGCTTCACGTATGAGCAAAATTTTTTAAATTCCATTCAGCAAATTCTCCCTCATCAATCGACATTGGCAACGATGAGAGAAAATTTGCTTTCAAAGAGAAGTGCAGCGGAAACGCTTCTAGCATATATGGAACTCCCGTTTGAAGAACGCGTTCCGCCAGATATGGAAGCTGCTGATTTACTTGCAGCGCTTCAAGGCGAACTCGGTGGAGAGATCGACCAAGCCACGGCTGTTCGTCGAATTTTTAATGGATTTATTATTAAATAAGTGGATTGATATGAAGTTTATAAAAATTAAAAAATTCTCCGTTCAACTAACGCTCTTGATGAGTGTTCTGGCTTGCGTCTCACAAGCCAATGCAATTGCGTGCCGGGATGTTTTTTCTCCAGGCTCCATCATTGAGGCGCAAGTACGGCCCCGACTGATAGTTTTTTCTGCCCCCTCGGGCGGCGGAAAAACTACGCTTGCACAAATGCTCATCAAGGATTTTCCAAATCTTAAGCTTTCCATCTCCAGCACGACTCGAGCCCCTCGCGGCCAAGAAAAAGATGGAGTCGATTATCACTTCTTAACAGTTGAAGAATTTAAAAGTCGTATCAAAGCCGGAAAATTTGCCGAGCATGCGGAAGTCCATGGAAATTTTTATGGAACCGAATTTGATACTGTAAAAAATAACTTAAAAAATGGAGTTTCAGTTTTAGCGCTGGTTGATGTGAAAGGGGCCGAAGTTTTGAAGGCATCCTTTCCGGGAGATGTTTACACAATTTTTGTTAAACCCCCTGATTTAAAAACTCTCGAGGCACGTTTAAAAGGTAGGGGAACTGAAAGACCCGAGGCTATTGCTATTCGCCTTGCCAACGCAAAAGAAGAAATGGAACACGCCAAAGATTTTGACCGTGTTGTGATTAACGACGATTTGCAGACAGCTTATGCTGAACTTCGAATGATACTTAAAAATCTAATTGGGCAATAAGTCAAAAATAATAAAGCGCAATAAAAAAACCGAGTGTTGAGTTTTTTGCTCAACACTCGGATAATTAGAAATCTATAAAAGAAGTAGATATCTGTTTTGAAGCTAAAAACTCATTTTATCTTCCGAAAGCATTTCCACAGCGGCCACCAATTCGTGCGCCCGACGTTTCTAGAATATTTAACTTCTTAAAAATGCCTTTTTTAGCAAGCTCAGCTTTGGCGTCGAACATTTTTTTAACGGATTCGCTGGATTCCTTTTCCGATATCAAGCCCAGTGCTGTTACTGCCAAGGAACCTTTTTGTGCGCCCGGAATCCAGTTTTTGCCTAGCACTTCGTCACGTAACGCTTCGATGGCTGCTTCAGCAAGTTTGTAGTCTGCTGCATTTTTAACTTGTACAGGAGCGTTATTGGCGAGGTCGGCAATCGTATGCATGATGGGCCGCCCATCCAGTATCGCTTTGGTAGTGAGTGTCGAAAGAAAAGCTTTCTGTGCAGCAGTCAATGTCGCCTTTAATTCCGTTCCTGTAGACACGGCGCCAACCGCATTGCCAGCACTGGTGGCAGCGTGGGCGATGTCCATTTCCATTTGAACATATTTTACTGCTGGCAATTTTTCTCGTAAAGACGTTGTTGTGACTTGGTCTAGCGAGATTTCGATACTCATTCCATTCGAGTGTTTAAGCTCAAATTTATAACGTGTATCGTTGACTTCAACAGAGGGAGTTAAAAATTCCGAGGGTACAGCTCCTGGTATCGCTTCGCGAATTGCCCGGAATGGATTTAAGGGATCCATACTGTCTGCAAATTTTGCGATAGTTTCGGGTTTCGAATCAGTAGCATCAAGTGCGTACTCCACTCGACGGACAATTCCGTTTCCTAAGTCCAGACCCATGCCGGGTTTTAAACCCCATTTGCCAATACCGTTTTGTTCAGTCATTCGGTAGCGAATGTTGACATCATTTTTGGCTGCGTCGTAATCTTTGTTGTCATAGTAAGTGTCTACCATGGGATCAGGTTTTGGCATTCCTTTTGAATCCAAAACCAAATTACCAGCCGCGTCTTTTAACATGTATCGAGTATTTGTTGCCATAGTCCAATCAGGGCCCAGAAGTGCTGCAGCTTTTTTGGGATCATTTGCCAAATCGAAAAGTGCTTTTTTCACTTCGTCAGTATTTTCCAAAGGTATTTGAAATTTGCCTTCGGCTTCCACGTGACTTCCAACTTCTCCTCCAACTTTTAGCCCGGGTTTCTCAGATTGAGTGAGATCATTGTACTTCAGTGCCATAGTTTCGGTGATCGGGTAAGCGACTTCAAGTTCCACGGGACGACGGGCCTTAGCAACTATCGTTGCAGGAGAATTTCCTTTGCCATCTTCAGGCATGAAAAATATACCACCTCGGCCGACGCCACCCCATTCATGATTTAACTGAGGAAAATCTGCAAAAACAAAGAGGGGTGTTCCGGGACCAATTTTAAGTTTTTTCTTAGCGACGTCAGGGAGTAAGGCCCCTAAGTGTTTGTTAAGATCAGCATAAGTAAGGATAAACTCCCTCTTGCTGTAGTAATTTGTGGGATTGTCGGCAACTTTTGAATCAAGCTCTTTAAAAGTTATGGATTCAAACTTACCACTGCCATTATTGACTGCGGCCTGCAACGATAACGAAACAGGACTGTTAAGTGCTCCATGCCAAATTTCCACAGTCAGCTTTACGTCTTTGCCGTGGGGTTCAACTGAAGTGGTAAAATAGCTGCGGTCTGCTACAGGTTTGCTGGGATCGCCAGTACCACCAGTTGAATTACTGTAAGCACCATAAAAATTTTGCGCTGCCACGCCTTGCGCGAAACTTGAATTCCACGAAAGTAATGTGGCTATGCTTAGACTCACTAGTGATAGCTTCATCCAAGTTTTTTTAAACGCCATTGTTTTTGGCGTTGTAGTCTTATTCATACTGATTCTCCCAAGTCGAATTACAGATTTTAAATGCAAAAAATATTAATTTCCGCTCCAAAAAATATCCAAGGCGCGACCTTCAATAAAGCCACCGGAACCTGAGCCCGAGCGCTCGTAAAGAATGCGAACGGTTTCGCCTTTGATCAAGGGAACTTCGACTTCTTGGATGGTTACGATGTCGAGTGACTTTGCATTGCTGACGAGCGTGCCTAATGGAGTATTGTTATAACTGTTTTTTGGATCTGGCTTTACCGCAACTATAGAATAGGTATCGGTCTTGGCCCAATTTTTTGCATTTTCAACGCCCGTGTGACCCGAGACTGGCAAAGCCAAAGTCAATTTCAAAACTCCACTGCTTCCAATTTTACTGACTTGAATTTTTGTAATTTCACCACTGTGATAGCCGCCGGATTCTAAAAGCAAGTTTGATTTAACACCTGCTTCGACAAAATACTCCATCAAAGGAGTGCTTGTTGAAAGTACAGCTCCTTCCATCGAAGATTTTGAGGAGCGTATATTTCTTTCTCGTTTAGAATCTGTTTTTGCCATGCTTCCAGATGGACTCAAATTTGAACTCGCAGCTCTCCATTGAGCTGGCGTCCCTGTAAAACTTGTGGATCCAAATACTTGTGGATTGGGACAATTGCCAGCAGCAAGTGCGATAGGACTTAGCGAAAATATTCCAAGTACAGCCAAATACAGGGCCGCATTGGTTCTCATATTTGTTTTCATATATAGTTTCCTCTGTTAATTCCTCTGATAATCCCTCTGTTAAATCCTCTGTGATGATGAACTTGATTTATTTATCGGCAGCCTTCATTGTATTTTTGCAATAGGCCAGCTTCTTCAAGAGCCTTGGTAAAGGCTTCATCAGGAGAAACTTTTCTTCCTTCTTTTAGGGCAAGTTCCGAAATTTCAGATGCACGACTTAGAACAGAATTAAAATTTGACCGTTGTTCCGCGCTCCAGCTCTTATTGATTTCTACGAGATCGCTGAGGCGCAAGTGGAATTCTTTTTCTGGGGAGGCTTTTTTCAATCTAATGATGGCGTTCAATGTCACTGCAGTAGCATCGGCGCTTTCTACTTCCATCTTGGTCAGACTTCGCTTGCCTTCAACAGTAGAGCCGTTGACTAATTCCATAAGGGCGCGCGAATTTTCGCTGGTGGTGCTTTCTTTGGTTTCTTTCATCACAAATTCACTCACAGTAGTTTCAGGCAATGAGACGCGTTGAGAAATTTTGTTTACGGTCATTTGTTGTGCCTTTAAAGCTTGAGCTTTTGCTTCTCGTTCGATTTCCACTTTGCTTCGGACTTCTCTGCCCGCTGCAAAACTTGCGTGTGTCATTACTAACGACAACATGATGACTGAAAATGTCATTCCGATTTTTTTAAACTGAAGTGCTCTCATTTTTAGAATCTCCTTGTTGACCTGGGCCAAAAGTTTTTCGACCATGGGTCGTTGTTATTTGCAGACGCGGACAATTGTTAGCTAAACCTAGGAGTACACTTTATATTCCTTAAATTTTGAGGAATATGTATTGGAATTTTGGTAGCCCACTGAATCGCTAGCAGGTGAAATGTCCTCTTTTTGCGAGTAGCTGACTAAGGTTTGGACACTTTTAAGGGTATTTCTGTCCCGGTCTTCTTTTCCTGAAGAAGCTCAAGCTCATCGTCAATATTTTGTAATTCTGTGGAAATGATCATCAAGTTTGATTTCAATTTAATTTGCTTTGAAAAGTCAGAGGACCCAATTTTTTCTAGGTACAGTTGGTTCTTCCGTTGAAGTGTCAAAAGGCGGTTCTTTCGCTCTGTTAGTTTTTTCGTCAATTTTTCCGTCAATTTTTCTGTAGGTTTTTCGGCACTTTGAACAGGTTGTGGTGTTTCGGGCAAGTCGGCGCGAGTTTTTATAAAAAAAAGAACCGCAAAACACAAACTCAACTTCAAAAAAAACGACATCAGAACTGTTCATCGTACGTGGAGGGAAGGCATTGAGCAAGACACTGCATACGCCAATAATTCGTGAGTAGAAGTGTTTCGTTTTAGTTATGCATTAACTTG
>Ga0247844_1003489_pt1 | contig 22900 bp, 23 predicted proteins | sample LaCtaG_FD_192421 | JGI IMG/M metagenome (GOLD analysis project Ga0247844, IMG submission 192421) | Freshwater microbial communities from meromictic Lake La Cruz, Castile-La Mancha, Spain - LaCruzMarch201714.5m_1 | ecosystem: Environmental > Aquatic > Freshwater > Lake | place: Spain: Castile-La... | reverse complement strand
AGAGGCGATCCGGGAGGAAGTAATGCAGATTCTTGAGGAGCTTAACAGTCTTGGCGCACAGGGGGGTAAAAAGTATTCATTGGAATACAGGCTGAAAAACAGTGAAGAAATAAACTATGCTTTCTCGGACAATGTAAAGGATGTCTTTGAGTGCTTTGCTTGGGTTCACGGATTAGGCGAGCTTTCACCTATTGCGGAAATTAACCTTAATGTTTGGGAAGGGGGCAATGGGTTAGAAGTATTGGTTTATACAAATAATGAAAGTCGGACTTTGACTATTCGCCCTTCCCTAGTAAATGTTTTGCTAGCCTATGATCCAAAGTATTCTTCCCCTACAGCAGACGCAGACATGGTGGGGATGCGAGAAAGCGCAGAAATAATGGAAGTGTCACTTCCGATATTGAAGTTGGCGCAAAGGAGGGCAACAAGTGCAAGAAACCCATTCACAGATGAAGCCCGCTTTACCCTTACATTGGAAGTCCCTATTGACGGGAAGAGCGAGTCCAGGAATGTATATTCAGATAGCCCAGTTGCTTTTCGCTATTTGTATAACGAAATGATGCAATGCAATGTTTCTCTTAGTGACCACCTCATATTTTCAGCAGGCGACAATCAAATTGTTGAACTCCAAGTCACGCCAGAGGGTTGCGGGTGTAAAGGTGTCCCTGAAACTGTAGCGGAATTCCTACGGTTGGGAATTGAGGCGGAAAGGAGGCAGGTGTGGACGGCAATATCGGAAGCAGAGTATGAAGAGGAAGGTTGGAAAATAGTTTTCAAACTAGCGGATAAGCCCGAGGCGGGAGATGTGAAGGTGGGAAGGGAGGATTTCATGGAAGCGTTGGAGCACTTCGCATGCTTGTATGAGTTGAATGAGTATTCGCTTACTTCACAGGTTTCATTTTTTTCTCCCGATGGGACATTGATTGCTACATTTTTCCCATCACCAGACGAAACGGGGGAAGACTTTAGTAGCTTGTTAGACCCAAGCAAGGCGCCACCTAAACCACTGCTCGAAGTGACGGATCAGGATTTGTGGTTAGGGCTATTAAATGCCTATAAAGACCAGTGCCAACAAGTATAAGGGAAGGAGTAGGCAAGAAAAAAGGCTCCGAGGTAATTCCCTTGGAGCCTTTTCTGTTGAAGTGCTAGACTAGGCTTTCTTTTTGACTTTCGGTTTGGTTGACTTACCGAAAAAGTAAACCGCCTTGCTCCGTTCTCCACTGCGGGAAATAGTTTCTTCATCGAGCAGGCTTTTCAGCGCAGAAGAAAAAGCACCTTCACTTGGGCAGTTTATGACTTTTGCTTTGATGTCGCCGCTCTTGATTCCGTCATCGCCAGCATTTTCAATAACCTTGCTAACTTCTCCTTTGAGTTCTTGTTTCTGGGTTTCAGTAAGCCGAATTCTTGTCCCGCCTACTTGCTCGCCAGTAATGGTTTTCCCAGAGACTTCTTCATAGATAGCTATTGCTGCTTTGAGCTGCTCTTTCAGCTCGGCAATATGTTTTACGGCGGCGCTTTCGGCAGCCACTTTCTTCTCTGCCAATTCCTTGGCATGTTTTTCCTTCAATTGTCTGTATGCTTCCAGTTCGTTCATATGTTTATAGTTGTGGTTATTTGATTGATTTTCCAAAGTGGAAAGACAGGCGATACCCTGTTGATACCCAAATTGCGAGAAGAAAATCAGAAAAGTGGTAAACAAAGCAGGGCGCAAGGAATATACCCTTTAAGGCGAAAATGGGAAAAGGTGGCGAGTTATTCACGAGGTTTCTCCGACGAGCTGGACGTAAACTGCCCATTCTCGAAACCTGCTTCGTTCCTACAGGCTCCACTCGGCCTTTCTGCCAGGCTGAATAACTCGCGGGCAGGTTCACTCGCCAGAACCTGTCCAGATCCCTGCCGTCAGAGACTCGCGCCTTTTTCCATTCAGTCCAGGCAAGCCATGACGCCATTCCAAAAGGCGCGAGACTCTTCCCGGCTCCCAAAAGGCACCGGCCAGCAATCAAACCAACTCATTCCGCTCCTCCGTCGCCTCCAATCATTGTTTCGATTGCTCGCCGGAAAACGATAATCCTGCGGATTGCACCTGATCTACCTGTCCTGTCGGCCAGTGTTCCTGCCCTGCCGTCAGAAACTCTTGTGCTCCTCATGCTTCCGGTGCTCAGAGATTCTTTCCGACTCCCGTTTCTACCGGCCAGCCTCTTTCCGCCATACTCATTGCGGTTCACTCATCCCAGACCCGATGCGCAGAACCTCCAATCGTATTCTGTCAGTCGGCTCGCCGGTATCGCTTCGCTGATACTCCTGCTGGAGTCATCTTCTTCATGCTGGTCCAATCTCTACGGTGGACCAGTGGAAAATTCGACATGGGGGACTGGGGGGACTTCGGGAACATGGGGGATGCGCAGGGAGTCTTTTTTTTTGGCTACGCCAAAAACTTTGATCTCCACGGTCGTATGAAAAATAGTCCAAAATCCTCTATCGATAAAATGCCCATTCACCATCTCACAATGAACACTGGGCACGTTACAGTGCAGCAACCAGAGCGGACTGGCTCCGCAACGATTAAAATTCTAAAACCGCTCGTAAAGATGGGGACGGCTCCAGTCCCTAGTTTCTCGAAATGGCATTTCAAACTCGAAAAACCGGCAGCGACATGGTGTTACATCGAAATCACCAACCCAAAAAGCGAACCTGTAGTTTTTGGTGTTCTGGCATGGGAGAAAAACGAAGCGGAGGAGGCATGGAAGGCGGTTGAGGAATTGTATTTCTTGGCGTCGGACAAGATGGCGGAAATGGGTTTCCCCGAATCCGTTCTAGCACACAGCGCGAGACCAACTGATGTACCTTGGTTGGCTGTCATTCTCACGCCAACAGCATTTCTCGCGAACCCCTTCAATTTACTCTGGCTGGGGGATTTCGAGAATTGTCTGGCAAGGACCATCCTGCATGTCGAGGCAGAATCATCGTCTGATTGAGTAGGCTTTCAGGACAGGGGTGTGCGGATCGCCGCCCCAACGGTTGATCGATCGGGCTCAGCTTAAATCACTGGCACTTCTTACACAGGAACCTTTTCCCCAGCTTTGCGAAGTGAATTTTGCAATATCCGTATTCTTTGGGCGTCAGGACGGCGTGGCAGGATGCACAGGCGATGCGGTTCCCCGCATACTGGCCTGTTGATTGAACAACCCGAGGTGCAGGAGCAGGCGATTCCGCAGGTTCTACGGATGCAGCGCGGACAGGGAATTGCTCGCAAATGCGCCTGTTATCCTTGCTCTCCTCTGTCAACCTCTCAGCCACCCTTCCGAGTTCACTCCGAAGCATCAGCTTGAAAATGCGTGCAACGCTGATGCTCTCAATGAATTTGTCGAGGGTTTTGGAGAACTGATCCCTCTGAACCAGTTTGGCACCATCATATTCCTTGGGAAGTGGGCTGCCCGGCTGAACCAGCACCCAGTTTTCAAATGTGGGCCGGATCGGCAGCAGACCGAGGCGCTTGGGAAGCACATTGCAGCCTGCCAGGTAGTCAGACAGCACTTCAATGTGCCGGAAATTCTGGGCGATTGGTGAGGGACAGGGTTTGGGTCTGCCATTGAACAGGACTGAGAAGGCCCCGGATGGCTCATGGAGAGTCATGCCCTCCTTGGCGGACTTGGTTTCCAGCACGACGAAATGCCCGAGTCGAGAGAAAACGAGGTGATCAATCTGGCACCAACCACCGGTTTTCCTATCAAAAAGGAGCACATCATGCAGGGCTTTCCAGTTATTGGCTCCATACAGTGCGCGATCAATTTGCCACCTCGACTCATACTCAGCCGACTTGCCAGCAGCCCTCATTTTACTGTCTTCCGTCATTGCCAAGCACGGTTTAGCAGCGACCCAGAGGCGCGAAAAGACGAATTTCAGTTTGCGCCCTGGGAATCGTCCAACCTCACATGCTGGTCCAATCTCTGCGGGGACCAGGGGAAAGTCCGACTTGGGGGACTGGGGGAAACTGGGGGGAACTGGGGGGGGATTCTGGACGAGCTTTGGAACGCATTCCATTTTCCCGTTCAGGACTTGGCATTCCCCCAAAACAAGAAAATGTCATGAAGAAATCAAAAGCATCAACGGTTCCGGCGACCTCAACGACCGGCAGCACGAGCGAAACTGAACTTGGAGACATCCACAAGGCGTCCCTTGCAGCAGAGCCGCAATATCAGCGGGTGAATTTCCACGAGATCTTCTTTGAATGCCTCTCCGAAGAACTGGGAAAGGCATTCAGGGAACTGGTGAAGTAGGAGGGCAAGCACAGGGAAAACCGCTGGATTGAGGGCATCGGCAATCAAATCCGCAGGGCAGTTCCGATTGTCCCCAATCATTGTCCTGTCAGCATTGCGCGAATTCTGCCAGAGTGCCCCCATGCGATTTGACAGCAATCAAGACCAGACCGGAAACGGCTTGACTGCGCAGATGCACAAGCCGGATACGAGAGGATCCACGGAAAGCGAATGAGGATCAGCAGCCTTGATTTTGAAACAGCGAACCACTCCGACGCGAGCATTTGCGCAGCGGGGGTTGCGGTGTTTGTGGATGGGGAGCTGATCGAAACCCGCCACTGGCTGGTTCGTCCGCCAAGGGGACATGGCTGGTTTCTTGAGGATTTCATCGAGATCCATGGCATCACGCATGAGGATGTTCAGAACTCGCCAGAATTCCCAGCGGTTGCACAGGAATTGCTCCCATTTCTGACCGCTGCCGATTTGGTCATTGCCCACAATGCCCATTTTGACATCCGAAAACTCAACGGCACCCTCAGCCACTTCGGAATTCCCTGCCCGAGTTTTCCCACCCTCTGCACTTGCCAGACCGCCAGGCGAGCATGGCCTGAATTACCCAACCACAAGCTCAGCACCGTGGCCGGTCACATCGGACACACTTTCCGCCACCACAACGCCCTGGATGATGCCGAGGCTGCCGGACGTGTGCTTTCGGCAATCATCAAAGAGCGAGGCGAGGCTTGGGTAATAAATACCCAGTCCTGAATAAATGCGCGATTTCAACTCCCGAGAAAATATGAGCAACCACACTGACGGAAAAGGGCAGCGCTACATTACTATCGGGAATATACGAATTACCACGGTTTCAGAAACATGGGCCGGAAAGCCAGGGATACGCATTCAGGCTCTCAGTGCCGACGGCCATAAAGTTTTCCCAGGGGCGGAGATTCCAATTCCAGATTTGAAATCGGCAGCCAAACTGCTGGGTGGAGTAGCAAGAGCAGCTTTGGGCGCATGGAAAAAAAGTCGCTGAATAGCTTTTATCACCTCAACGGCACACCAAATAACCTATGGCGAACTTCTACTGTAAATCCTGCGGAACAAAATTTCAAAGTGTGGCTTCGTTGACCGCCGCATCATGCCCAAAGCATCCCGACGGTCCGAATCGTGGCAAACACACGCTCTATGAGGGGTCAGAGAAGTCGCAATACACCTGCAAGTATTGCGGAAACAAGTTTTCTTCGCTCTTTAGCCTCACCTCAGCGAGTTGCCCCCGCCATCCTGATGGCACAAACAAGGGGAAACATTCGCCAGCACTTTGATGTTTGGCTTTCCTTTAGTGCAAAACTAATGGCCAATCAAAACGACATTGCAGAGATATACAACAATGTAAAAACGAATATTAGCAGCGCATTGACAGATATTGGCAGCATCAGCGTTACGCATAAGGAAGCGAATCAACATTTAGAGCGCTTAGTAAATCAATTACAAGAAATGAGGAATCAATTCGAAAGCGAAATTGATTTCCTTGAGGGCAATTCAGAATGGGAGAAGTTAACCGTTGCGTTTTTCGGAGAAACCAATGCTGGAAAGAGCACCATTTTAGAAGCGCTTCGGATCATTTTTAAGGAAAAGAAAAGACAAGAGACCATTGATTTAAATACGAGACAACTGGAAGATATTGAAGAGGCTTTTTCCAGAGAGTCCAATGCTTTGCTCGAACGCTTGCGGACAGAATACCTGCAATACTCGAAGGACACTATATTTATTGCCAATGAGATAGAAAAATTGCGCGATCTTTACAATAAACGCATGACACTGATAATAAGCGTTATCGGTACATTGCTATTTCTATTGGGCACGGCTTTTGGGTTCGTGTTAAAGGCTTACATATGAGCATTTGCACGACTTGGTTATCTGAGGCGCATCTAAATGGCGCAAATGCCATCATTCAATCACATCTGGTTAAGGCTATTGCATTGCGCGGCGAATTAGAAGCACAGCGCATAAAAAATAACTTAATAGACGGAGAGATCATTGGGACTGGAGAATCTGATTTCACAAAAGGAAATGTTGAATACGAGTTTTATCATCAAGGTAAAGCGTTTTTACTTGTCGATGTTCCAGGGATCGAGGGAGACGAAGGCAAATACGAACATCTGGTAAATTGCGCCGTAGCGAAAGCGCATATTGTTTTTTATGTTAATGGAACAAACAAAAAACCTGAATCCAAAACGGCAGAGAGAATCAAGAGATATTTAAATCGTGACGCAATGGTTTATGCCATATGTAATTTAAAAGGCAAAGCAGATTCATATGAGTTTGATGAGGATCGGATCCATTTAGAGATAACACATAAGGACTTAGTTGATATCAGAGAGCAAACGCGTATTGTGCTCGAAGAAATCCTAGGAAAAGAAATCCTAGCGAGCGTCAAGACGGTTCAAGGACTTCTTGCTTTTTGTTCGGTGGCTTATGACGATCAAGATCATTCATCGATTGCGCGTTCGCGCCATACTGATTTATTAAAGTGGCAGAATGGTTTTCTTGATCAGTTTGGATGCAAGAGTCACATGAGGCAGTTCAGCAACATTTGCGAACTTGAACAGATTATCACCTCGAAACTAATTTCAATAAAAGACGACATAGTAGAAAGTAATAAGAAGAAACTAATCCGGCTAGTTTCAAACACAATAGTTGATCTTGAACATTACCTACGAGATCATGAAGAGTTAACAGAGCGAATTAGACTCGAAATTGAATACTGTGGTAATGCGATTACTGAGAAATGCAAGGGTTTTAATAATCGAATAAAACAAAAGCGACGATTAGCAATGAATAACCTGTTTACGGATATGTCAGATATCATGTGCAATATTATTCGAGAACATTTATATAACAAGAGTCGGATTGAGAAAGAGATTGGCAATTGCATTAAAACAAGGGAGTGTCTTTTTACTAAGGAAATCGAGGAACTGCATCGGAATGAGTTGGCGGACCTAGACAAGGGCATTCAAACGGCATTAAAACAGCTTGAGGAGAACGTGAGCCGGATCAGGTTTCAAGTCCATTTGCATAAAGAAATGCAACTTGATATATCACTCAAGACCGCCATCGAATCCGCGAACATAAACTTAATGGAGATTGGGGGAGTCGCATTCCAGGTTGGTAGTTATGCTTTTCTCGGATTTACTCTTGGTAGTGTAGTCCCTGGAATCGGGAATATAGCAGGTGCAATTGCAGGTGCAATAATCGGGATAGTGTTTTCGGTTTTGGGATTTCTGTTGGGTGGGAAGGAAACCAAAATCCGTGACGCTCAGAAAAAAACGAGAGAAGCTATCGAAAAGGCCCGAGACGATTATAAAATCATTTTCCAGCGTGAGACTCAGAAGTTTTTAGATGATGTAAAAACACAGAAGATTGATCCGATAAAGGGATATCTTAAACATGAATACGATAACATGCAATCAGTTTCTCACATACTGAGAATACAGCTCGAAAAAATCAACCTTACCTACCACAACTTAAAAAGCACACCATATGGATCAATTTAGTCATTTCACCGCCGAGAAGGAGGAAGTAATCGCTTCACTTAATTCCCTTAATACCACTATTAAAAAACTTGAGGATTTTGGACTAGACGTTGGCGAGGACTTCCAGAAGATCTCAACTGCAATAAAGAATATTCAAGACGACATTCTGAGAATTGCTCTTGTAGGAGCATTTTCCGATGGCAAAACCAGTGTTATTGCGGGGTGGCTTGGGGCCATCATGCCAAACATGAAAATTGCTACAGATGAGTGTTCAAATGCGGTGGTAATGTATCGGCCTGATAATTTGCCAGACAAGTGTGAAATAGTTGATACCCCTGGCCTATTCGGCGATAAGAAAACCGAACTCGATGACTCTGAGAAATCAATTTACTACAGTGATATTACTAAAAAGTATATTTCCGAGGCCCATTTAATATTTTACATCGTTGATGCCACTAATCCATTGAAAGATAGCCATAAAGAAACAGTTAAATGGCTTTTGCGCGACTTAAACAAGCTGTCATCGACCGTCTTTGTTATAAATAAAATGGATGAAGTTGCTGATCTTCGAGATATTTCTGATTTTGAGAACCAATCGAAAATAAAAAAAGATAATGTGTTAACGAAACTACAGCGTTTCGTTGATTTGAGCGACAAAGAAAAGGAAGTGATTAACATTGTCTGCATTTCATCAAACCCAAGCAACAGAGGCTTAGATTTCTGGTTCGATAAAAAAGATATTTATGAGGAAAGATCTCGCATGGGAGAACTTAAAGAGGTAACAAAAGCAATTATTGAGAGAACTACAAGGGATGTCCTTGTTAGGAAGACAGGCGCAGACGTAATCAGAGAGCTTGTCGTGAACAAATTGCGCGAGGCTGAGAACGAATTTGCTCAGATCGAATTGTTTACCTCTAACAAGAACATGGAGATTGAGCGGATCGAACATAGTATTCAAGAAGGAAGAAGTGTTATTATCTCCGCTAAGAGCGATTTAATCAACGAGCTTTTCGATATGGAGAAAAGACTATTAGGTCAGGTTAGAACGCTGGAAGCTGATCAGATCTTAGGGTTTTTGGAGGATGAGATTGGTTACGACAAAGATGATGTCGGTTTTAAATTGAAACTCAAAATTGAATCTTCGTGCGAGAAGTGTTTTCAAATATCGACTAATCTAATGAGTGGAATCAAGAAAAGTATTGAAAAGGAAATTGATTCATCCGAGCATTACATTGCTTCAATTTCATCATCTGCATTGAAAGCATCTTCCAAAGCATTAGGGACGCTAAGCAAGCTTCCCATTGCGACAATCAAAAATGGCGTATTTGTTGCAAGAGACACCCTTGGCAAAGTTACCGGATTTGTATTTAAATTTAAACCCTGGGGTGCAACGAAGCTGGCGGCAAATATCGGCAGGTATGCGGGGCCTGTTGGTGCAGGGATTACAGTTGTTATGGATACTGTTGGAACTATTAATAAGCATAGAGCCGAGAAAAAGCTTAACTCGATGCGAACAGATATTACTGGATTGATAAAGGAACACTTTAAGGTGATGACCGATATTCTCAGCAATAATGCAAAGGTCTTCGAATGTTTTGCTCCTCAGATTGCCGAGTTTGAAAAGATATTGACAGATCAAAGGCAAGCATTACAAGACATATCGAATAGAAGAGCATTATTGCTCTCTATTCAAAATGAATTCGCTGCCAATTCTCCTAATCTAGGCGTCATTGAAGGAGAATTTACGGTTCAATAGGAGCAACTATTCTTAATGATTGCTTTATGAGATTTTCACACAATCCACATTTCAATTCTCAATTTGATCTTATAGATGATCTTAATTGGTACCCTTATGTCGGAAGGACATTCGAGGCAAGGCCACAGCGTGTAATGGTTTACGCTCATAATATACCGATTAAGCAGGATGAATATGAGGCAAAGACGAAAGAGTTTCAGTCCAAATCAACATGGGCTGATTGCATAGACGAATATACTTACGATCAAGGTTGGTGGACCGAGGCCTTTCGCTATTTCGTAAAAGGTGCCGTGGGTCTGAGTGAGAACTACACGCGAGGTTCTAATCCAGAGGTTATCGCCAAAGTGGACAATTTCATCAGCAGCATTTCTTACACCAACTTCATACAGGGATTGGTGATGAGTGATTCCCAAATTGCCCAAGCGGATGCGGATCTCGTGAGTAAGAGCAAAGTCATTAATCAGCAGATTCTAGACATTCTCAACATCACCCACTGTATTTGCTGGGGTGCACCTGTTTTTGATTACGTGCGGAGTCTTCCCGGTTGGGCCGTTGAAGACCAGATGAGCTACGAGCAGAGAGGGTTTGGATATTGCAGGGTTTTACGAACCGCAACCGCCCCCATGCACGTCCTGAAAATCCATCATCCCTCCATGCCCAATTTTCGGCCCTACTCTGCCGAAACGCAGAAGATCATTTCTGACTTCCTATTGCGCGAATAATTCAACGCAAGTGCGTGGTTGCGACCTCGGGAAAGTGAGGATGGCAACTTGTGAGAATTCGCAGCGGCGGGATCAATGGCATTAAGGTATATAGATCCTGTTTGATCGGTGAGTGCTGAACTTGGACATCACGGCAACCAAGGATTGGGGACAATCGTTTCCGTTTCGTAAAGTCGCGGCAAGGTATTCTATGGAGTGGATAACAAAACCAATCATGAAAACCGACGACACGAAAAACCGCAAACTGACCAACACTGCCATTGCCACCTTGTTCATGGTGGTCGGTGGCCTTATCGACACATACGGGGAGAAGGGTCTCCAGCAGCTCAAAGGCTGGCTGGCAAATCAGGCGGAAGAAGCAAGAAGACGCGCGAGAACGCAAGAAGCGGAGATCCGCGAGGTGGCAGAGGGTCATTAACCGCTGCCAGTATGAGGAACGACGAGGGCCATCAGTGCTACATCAAGGCCAGCGACATCTTCCGCGAGTTTTTCGGTGACAAGAGTTCCTGCCATCTTCCCGACGTAATGGAGAGGATCGCGAAGGCAGTTGCCGAGGGATCATCGAAGAAGAAATTCTTGAAAAAAGGGTTGGAAATCGGCTTTCACATGACGGACTGGCACGAGGATGCGCGATTTTTGATCGCGTTGAGCCTTTTCCCAGAACGGTTCACGAATGCGGAGATCCGGCAGGGCGTTATCTGGTTCCTCAATCATGCCGGGTATCACGTCCCCGAAGCCGAACGACTGATAATGTATCCGTCAAGAACCCACTATCGCGACAAATTTGAAGAGCGAAAAGAAGCCCGAAAGCGCAAAGGAAAACGCGCTTGAATGATGAAGGGATTCAACCACGCGTATTCCCTGTGCTCAACGGTCAATGCGACGCACAGATATCGATTGGCCGAGAGTGATCATGCCCGAATGGTCAATGCGGCCATAGGCGCTCCCAGCCGTATGACAGGTGATGTTCCCCTTTTTCCAAATGCCGTCGCTGTGGGTATGTCCGCTGAGGACAATAAATCGCGTCTGGGGCATCTTTTCAGCAGCCAGTGAAATGACTCTCCCTCCCGCTTGCCAGCAGAAGCGGGGCAGGGCCATCGCATCAGAGTTTCGGCCCTCATGCCATGAAGCTTCCGGCCAGGGCGGAACGTGCGTCAGGACGATTACGCAAGAAGCATCTTCCGGCACAGCGGAGAGCTGCTTTTCAAGATGCTTGGCGCTTTCCATGCCAAGCTTTCTCAGCACGCCAGTCAGATTGGCCGTTTTGAGTTCGGTAATCAGGTTCTCGTCATTGAGCGACATGCCAGCGGCGTCAGCATATCCGGCAGAGGCATCCCCCCAGCCTCCACTTCCGCAAAGATAGACACCTTCGGATATTTGCAGTGGACTTGATTGGCAACCAGGCTCGAAAATGATTGCGCCGTTCCTGTGAATCCGTGCCAGCTTTTCGCGGAAGTCAGAGATGCTTGTATGATAATAGTCGTGATTTCCTGCCACGAGCACAACTGTTCCGAGAAAAACATCCTCAATTTTTCCGAGCATACGAGAGAACACGCGGGCATTCGCAGTGTCGCCACCCAACAGGAGCATATCAGCTTTTGCATTTGCCAGTTTCTCAAACCATGCATCAGCAACAGCGTCGGACAAATGATCCAAGTGGGCATCGGTAATCCAGAGGAGTTTATCCATGTGGTCTAGTCGATGCTGGCAGATTTTCCAAACTCCCGCCTCAGCCGAGCCAATCGTTTGGGATCGGTTCCCTCTACCAAGCCGAGTCCCTTGCAGAGGAAGGCATGAGCGGCGGCGCCTTTGAGTTTCATCCGCTTTACCTCTGCATCCAGAGAGTGCAATTTGACAGCGTGGGCTCTCCGTTGATCAATCCCATCAGCCAGCCCTTCTCCCTGCTTTTTCAACGCCCTTGCGCGATGGAGCTTCATCACCGCATCCCAGCGCACATCACGCTTGGAGTCGAATGACCAATAGACGGGAATGAAAATCATGGTCCCATAGGGGGTGAGATTGACGGAGAGCTTCATGGTGAGAGGCTTGTCACCTTCCATGCCGTAGAGGTTCCATCGCATGCAGAACACATCGAAGGCGGCTTGGAATCGGTGGCGAGGCTTGGACCAATCCACCTTGAATCGCGGCCGCAGATTTCTCTCCCCTGTCAACGAGCGGCGCAGAATTCCCTTTTCGTTGGCGAACTGTGAAATGTCCCAGTGCTTTTTGATCGCCTGCCACTCGCGGAGGAGTTCGGGATTCCTCAGAGCCTCTTTTTCAATAGAATCGAATTTAGTGGTTGTCGTGACAAGAGACTCGTAGCTTCCATGCTGGACCAAATGTTCATGCTCCATTGCGACCCGACAAACTTCCTCCGATGGCGGTTCTGGGAGCCACCTCAAAAGAAAGTTCATTTCCTCATCTAGCGGCTTTTTCGCTTCAATGGAGTCCAAGCACGCGCAAAAAACGTCATGGATGTTCAGTGGCCACAAGGAAATCGGGGTGAGCATCCAACGGTGGAGCGGTTCAAGAGATTCCCGAGCTTTCTTGTCGGTGAGGGCATGGAATCGCCGGATGTCATCTTGCGAATATTCCCGACGATGGTAGGCGAGAGCATCCAGCTTTGTGAGATCCTGTTTGAGGGTATGGCGCACGTCGGGGACATTACCGCAACCAAAGATTGGGGACAATTCAATCCGTGGAATCCCAATCTCGCATCGTGGACAATCACGGATATGTCACCTGAAATTCGCAACCACATCGGTTCAGCCTCGTCTCAACTCCCTGAATCTCCCCTGCCACTGGATTACCGGTTACAGGCACAAACCGGATTTCTGTGCGATCTCGCGAAAGGGAATGCCTTTTATCCTGGAATAAACGAACCTCCCGTGCCGGTTCTAGCAGCATTCGGCCCAAATGGTCTTCACCAGTGCAGGCTGGAAGGTTTGTGGGATTTTGAACGAGCCGCAACCGACAATCCCCAAGCCGTGGTCCGTTCGTATCGAATTCTGAAGCGCAACGATATGGGAGCGCGGTGGGAGGATGTCATTTTTCAATTTGGGGAGCGGGCTTTTATATGCGGCGATTCCAGGCGAATCGTCGGGTATGCCGCCAACTATGAAGAAGCCGAAGGGCTTGTTCAGAATTTCAATTTATCATACAGAAAAGACTTCCCCTGCTCGGGCGGGAAATTCCAGCTCATCCGAAAGAATCGTTATGGAATCGAGTGTGAGAATGTTATCCTTGAGGCGGACACCGTGTTGGGGGAGCAGAAATTCTCTCTCTATTATCCTGAAGGAACGGACGCATGGCACAAGGACTTTGTGGATAAACTTGCCAATCGCAAGAATGGGCTTTCGATCCTTGAGGGGAAGCCAGGCACTGGCAAAACCTCGTATCTGCGGCATCTCATGGGTTCGCTGAGTGAGACTCACCGATTCTACTTCATCGCCCCCTCCAACCTTGGCATCCTTTCGGAGCCCGATTTTATCGGTTTCTGGGGAAAAGAGCGGCAGTTATACGCCGACTACAAATTGGCTGTAATCCTTGAGGATGCGGATGCCGCCCTGATGACCCGTGCAACTGATAATCGCGACCAAGTGAGCGCCATCCTGAACCTCTCCGATGGGATGCTGGCGGATTTTCTACGCCTTCAGATTATCTGCACCATCAATTGCAGGGCGGACGACATTGACCAGGCTTTCCTTCGTCCAGGCAGGCTGCTGTGCCACCGGATTTTTGAGAGGCTTGATCCTACGCAAGCAGCCCGACTCGCGGCTTCAATTGGAATAGACCTGCCGCATGCACGAGATTATTCCCTCGCAGAGGTGTTCGCCGGTCACGGCGGGGGAGTGCTGGCGCGGCCACACATCGGCTTTGGAGGAACAAATTGATGAGAGTCAAAGCACTGACCTGCATATCGTGCGGGGCGCTGACAATGGCCTTGTGCTCCTGCGCCTATTCACCACAGCCTGGAGGCAACACAAACGTGACAAGTCCAAGCGACAGCCACAGTGTCAGAGATAGCCACGATGTAACCACCGTCACGATGGCTCCAGGCTCAACTTACGCGCCGACCCTTCTCAAAAACTCGGGGAATGATGACGGCGATACCGGCTACCGCTATGATCCCGGAGCAACCCGATTTGCACCCCGACAATATGGCGTGGTTCGGGTAGCACCAAACTGCAATCCGAATTTCACAGGATACTGAATTTTAGGATCTACGGGGCTTGTCGGAAATCAATCGGTTACCCCAATGCATTTTGATATCAATCAAGCCTCTACCGGAAACGGCTTGACTGTCCAGATGAAAAAACCGGATACGAGAGCAGCAACCCAAAGCACATGAAAATCAGCAGCCTAGATTTTGAGATGGCGAACCACTCCGATGCATTCATTTGCGCTGGTGGGGTTGCTGGACGGGAGCTTTCGGCAATCATCAAAGAACGCGGCGAGGAATGGGTTTTTGTGTAAAATGAGATTTCGATTTTTCAGACGAATCCCTCTTATTCCGGGATTTCTTTGGTTGAACCTCTCCAAATGTGGTTTTTCGTTTTCTGTGGGAAAAAGAGGTTGGCGACTCACGCGCAACCGGCACGGCGTTCTTTTCACCCTAGGCTTAACAGGCACAGGAATGTTTTGGAGCAAATTCTTTTCTAAGAATAGTCAAGATAAGAAGTTAGGTAGTGAACCACAACTGGAATCTATAACTCCACAAAAGAAGAGCATATTTAATGGCAACGAAACGAGATAAACAAGCAGAAGCAATGGGCCGTCTATTTGCAAGAATAGTTGCTGCAATACTTCTGATCGCCTTATTTGCAGCATGCGTGGCTCCATTCTACTATCTATGGCTTCTAATAAAGAACAGCATGGAGGCAGCCAAATTAAAGCGTAACCTGCAGTCTTTGTCGGAGGATTTTCTATTGTGTGACACCGACAAAGAGGAAATAGTCAGATTAAAACAAAAGCAACAAACGGTAACTGAAGAAATAGAGGCGCTGGAACGACAGGGTGACGCTTCAGGGATCACTCGTAATGTTGATGGATCGTTGTCAAGGAGAACCGAAACAGGAAAATCACTGGCAGCAGAGATAGCCGAACAATACAACATTAAATCGAAATTCGAATCGGCTTTGGCGGAACACAAATCTACAGTTCAGGAACGGTGGAATGAACTTCAGGAAGCGGTATCAAGTTTAAACGTAGCACGCAGGGACGCCAATTCGGCAGCATGGGCGTTAACTGTATGGCTTCTTGTAATTGCCATCGGCTATGTATTTATTAAAACATGTTCCATCGTTCTTGATTCGAATGCAAATACACTAATAATAAATGGCGAGCATGTGTTTTCGGCAAGCAATGCCTTTGTTGGTCCATACGTCTTACTGGTTATTGCATTATTGCTTAGCATAATTCCCTGTTCAGCATTTTGGAAATCCTTTTTTAAATATACACGGTTACCGGAGCCAACATGGGACTATTACAATGCCCCAAAAGCAAGCGGCCTTTTCTCCGCATCAAATATCATAAATGGGAACAGGAGCTTTGCTGCTGTTATATTGACTTTTATTTTTGTTATAGTTTTAAGCAGGAGTAATGATTTACTAGGGTATTTCACTTGGATTGCAGTTTGCATTCTTTTTGTTATTCAAATACTGTTATCCGTTCGGTTGTTTCACTCAAATAGTGCAAAAGCCATTGTCGCTATTTTTCTGTGCATCCTTACAGTTCCGATAGCTGCGTACTTGGAGATTCAAGGCCGTGCATTAAGTCACATGACGCCAACTGTTGGTAAGGAAATCGCAGATGGCGGGGGCCAACCCGCGATAACTAATTCTGTAGCATCATCCGCCCCAAAAGCCTCTCAATCATTTCCAGATCCTACCTTTGCGAATGGCAATGCAGCGAGAGCGGTCGGACAGAACGCAGGTGCCTCAAATCCTTCTTCTTCACCGCGACCACTCGCATATGAGAATTCAACTGTCGCTAGGCCTTCGCAGAGCAATGATTCATCCACCAAGACAGGCGTGAGTTCGGGGGGAACGAATTCCGATAAGGTGATTGAAGTTAGGGCTGCAATTCCGACTGATTCTTCAGTTGCGGCTCTGCCTGCTTCTGAAATACCTGCCCCCACCCCTGAACTAATTCTTTACCAGGTTGCCGGAATTCAAACAAACGATGTTTTAAACATGAGGGCCGGTCCAGGTTCAAATTACCCATTAATCGTCGGCATTGCCCCTGATGCAATCGGCATTGCGGCAGTTGGACCAAGCCAGATGAATGGAACCACAAAATGGCAGAATATTCGATACAAGGGATTTACTGGATGGGTTAACGCTGATTTCTTGCTCGCGCAAGGTGATAATAATACGGCTCCTACGCCTATCGTTCCGAGCGACATTGCTGGTAATGCTCAGATCAGATCAGATAATAACCCAATTATGAACCAGAGCGATTATCGAAATGTTGTTCCTGTCGCACCCAATCAGAATCCCAACATGAGATAAAGTAAGGCTATGAATAATCCCGAGTTGGCAAAACTTAATTTTAAAGATTTACTTCATTACAGTGCTGTTCCAGATGGAGTGACGCGCAGTTGCTGTACGGGATTTTGTGTTTCTTGTGAAGAAAAAGGCTACTTGACTGATCAGGATTTGCGGCTCGATCAAATGTCTCACGGCGCAAGCACAGACGATTTTGAAAACCTAATCTGTAAGCTGCCAAGCAACGGCATAGATATTCCAATTGCTTTTCTATTTGAAGCGCCAGGCGGTTATTACAATAATGGTTGCAAAATCGAATATAGGCGTATAATCAAGCAGCCTCCTGTGAATGGTTTTTATTGGGTTCCTAAACTGGAAAACTGGCCAATGGAGAAGGCTAAAGTGGATCCGAAATCGTATGGCCCTTACCTGGCTTATCTGATTGGTACGCACAAGCTTAAAAATGCATACTTTACCAACATGGTAAAATGTTCATTAGCCAAAAAAGAAAAGGACCAGTTTGTCGGATACTATGTTTCTCGGGATGAGAATTGTAGGGATAGTAAAATACGGAATAACTGTTTCAGTCTATTTTTAGAACGCGAATTGCAAATATTAAGGCCGAAAATTGTTTTCTACTTTGGCCAGAAAGTCGAGAAGATGGGATACTATCTTGGACTGTCCACGATGCTTCCTCACACAATGTTCGAAAGGTTGCACCATCCTGCTGCTAGGGTAAGCACAAGCAGAATTAGAGATGAAAACGATAATACTATTCGGCAGGCTCTTACGAAATATCAAATGTCTTCTGGCACGGCTTGAGGTCACACATCGAAGTTAGTATCTAACCGTAGTCAGGGAGACTTTTCTGAAAATGCAATACAAGTGATGGGTTGATACCTCTATACAACCCTTACCGTTGGGCTATTTTCTTTTGATTGAGTTTCGCATGTATTCGATGACAGGCTTCCAAATCAGTGACTCATTTTCACGATAAGAAAGGGTAAACTGCAGCGATTTATTCTCAATGGTGAAATCAAGAATTTCTACATTCACCGGGCCGTGTTTTCCGGATTTCACATATGTAGTCGATATCACAGGCAAATCATTTATTGCTACTTTCTTAACAACGCAGGGTGTCAAAAGGCTGTCACCCTGTGCTTTTAGGCCCTTTGACGCAATTTCGCTCACACTTTTCTCCATGTCTTTCAGTTCAGCTTCACTTATTGATTTGTAAATCTCCGGCGACATTGAAGAGTCTCCGATGCCAATAGCGATTCCCGCAAAAGTTGAACGGGGCATCGAGTTAGCTCGTAAGATTGTTTTGGATTCACCATCTGGAATATCAAGTGAAAGATTCTTCTGTAGTGCCTCGGCTGATGTCTTTATTGTCGCATTCAAATCCGATCCGAAGAGCCACCAGTTACTCGGAATCTCGCATTGAATTCCCTTGGGTAATGGAACCGTCGAAAAACTAGTGTCCGGCGTAGCAGGTGCTTTTTTGCGATCCAACACACTTTGAATTGAGCGCTCAACAATAGACTTTATTTCTGCGTCGTCTGGATAACACGCAATGAGAGCGAGGGATGTTGAAATTGCAACAGGCAAATCATTCGCGCCTGGCTTGTCGCTCAAATACTTCGCAACCTGTGCAAACACTTCCTTTTTTGTCGTGCCATCAGGGATTCGGAATGCGGCAGACTTTCCGGCAATAATCGGAATAAAACCAATTCCGTCCATGCAGCCCTGCAAATAGCTAACAGATCGGAGGTAGGCGACTCGCTCATCAATAGTCATTTCATCGATGCTTTTAGTTTCGATGAGACGCAATCCATCTACGAAAGCTTGTGTATCCATCAAGGAAGTGCTTTCTGCGGATCCGATTACAGGAAAGAGAATAGCTATTGCTATAAGAAGGATTTTCATAAACAGGAGTGATATTGCGTTCTAGTTCGCAAGCATATTCGTTTTTGCCTATGCGGCAATCGACATATCCTGATTGTTCTTTGATAGCGCCACCATCGGGCGACCAGGAACACGAAATCCTTGTCCTTTGAATATGTCCTGCTGGTCTTGAAACGGCATCGCATACAAGGGAAGTCCGTAGCTCTGTCTTGAAATCTCAGCAAGGAGTATCCGGCCAATCTCCTCCTGTGGCGCATCTGGATGTATCGCCATCGTATCGATGATGTTCGAGGCAAAACCGTTATACATCGCACTCATATACCCAATCAATGTACCAGAATCGGAGCGCACATAAGCAAGATGGCGGACTGCTGAAAAATGATTTGATAAGACCTCTTCCGTGAAAAAGCCGTCGTTGCCCCACCCATTCAACGCCATAAGCACATCGAATTCTTCTGCTATGATATTCTTGTCAGTGTGGATCGTGTAGGTTGTCATAGTAGGTTGGTATTTTTAGCGGATCATGCGTGATTGAAGAAAGGGGATATTCCTGGTCTAACGGACAGGGGGGGGGAGTCGGAGGGCTCATGCCTCGCCTCCGCTACACCCTTTACCGTTCGCTCTTATATTATGTTTTTAGGCTTCGCGTAGAGAAAATGAAAACAAAACCAATTATTGCAAGAAGAACTGTTGATGGCTCAGGAACAGGTATAAATGGCGAAGCAGCGTCGAAATCGCTCGAAACTATCGAATACGGAGTCATCGAGAATAATCCCGAAGTCCCAGGGGCATTCATATCAAACAGAGGAACCGTCTGACCAGAAAATGAATCTATAATTGAACCTAATCTTGAATTAATTGAAACTTGAAGACTCATTGTTGTAAGGTCAGCGTCATCTAATGACGGCAGCAAAAGATACTTGCTCCATATTCCTTGACCGTCGAACGGGTCTCCTTGAGCAAGGCCATCTTCTAATGCGGAAGCAAAAAGCGCAAAGTTGGAAAGCTTTTCGAGGTCACCGACATCTGATGCGGAAGAACCGATGAATCCACCACTATGACAAGAATCAAGTAAAAAGATCTTTCGAACGTCGCGCCATTTATCCGTGTTAAAAAGTTGATATAAATCATCGTCTGAAAGATCTGAGGCGAAAATCTCATCATCTGTGCTGCTATTGCTTCCGAATAACCCTAAGTCCATTGCCGTTTCACCTCCGTCTCCATAACCTGATAGAGGACCGCCGTGACCATTGTAGAAAAAGACTACCGTATCTCCGGCGCGAACCTGCATTGAGTCGAGGCGGCTTGACACGCTAGCTCCTAAATGATCGTTAAAATTGCTTTCGAAAACTAATGGCGCACTTGTATTGCCTTCGGATACACTCGCCCAAGTGGGTTTTGAACTGAGCTTGTCAAATACGGCTTGAGCGGCAATGTCACCACGAGCTTGATGGCCGTCATTCTGTCCTATAGCTAGACCAAAAAGACGAGGCGTTTGAACGCTTGTCTGAACAACCTGCAAACCAAAGACATGGTTAGCAAGGACTCCATTTATGGATCCACCAGTAGAAAGGCTAAAAGTGGAATCACTCAACCCTCGGAAAATCTGATATTGAGCTGGTCCACTTGTGGGGTTTGAAAAATCTGAACTTGTCGTTTGGAGCAGTGAAGTTGCGGCAGTGTTATTCTGGCCAGCGCCTCTGTAATAAAATGTTGTAGTTCCGTCCGTTACCGAGAGCGTATTTGTAAGGTGTGAGTCCTGAGACGCATAGACATAAACATCATAAGAGGTGTATGGAATGTTTGTGAGGCTCAGCGAGACCTCCCTAATCGAGTTGTCACCTACTAAGCCTCCGCTATAGAGAAGATTCGTAGCCGCGTTTGGCGTGTTAGGAATATCAAAGCCGCCATGTGTCGAAGCACTGTTAAACGAAAGAAGTGTATTAGTTAGTGCGGCAGTCGAGTCAAACAATTGAACATTTAATCCCGCAGTTCCGCTTACATTATTCCAATTGGCATCCTGCACTACTCCGGGCCTATCACCCGGTTGCAGAAACCAACTGTTTCCCGTGAAATTGATGCCAATACCTTCTGCGGATGATTTAGGAATGTTGAAGGCAAAAGTAATCGAAAGAATGGAAACAGCAATGGCTTGTTGTATTCTCATAAATGGTGAAGGTGGAAATTTAAGCGTGGTGTTATTTGTTTGTAGAACGTTAATTGGGCTCAAGTGGGTCAATATTGACATCGACATTGAACCTATTTCCAATATTGGCTGAAAATTGACCGTAAGGGCATTGACTCCGATTTCTCACGAGGGAAAGGTTCTTGAAATCCCCCTGATACAGAGCGTCGAAGCTCTGCATGCGTTCGGTGAACTTGCGGGTGCCTTTCCATCCCAGAAATCTTGAAGAAATCTCTATTCCCAAGCTCCTCAGATGTCGAGTTCATTCCCTCTCTCCCATGGAATCGCGCAGGTCTGATGGACCGGTCACGCTGAGGGCGCGTCCACCCACCGAAACCATTCTGCAACCCATTCGCAATTTGAACTTCCCATATCACGCGGCCCTCCTGCGAGCCCACGCCTGTTCCCTTTTCTCCTTCCTTTCGCTCTCAAACTTGAGAGCACGGTCGAGAAGGGTTTCCCCAGGGCCGAGGGGACCGTCAAACCCGCCGTCAATCCGTCCCTGGAAATAATCCAGCATGCCCGCCTGTCTCTCAGCTTCCCTCTCTGTCGCCCGCTTCTGGGCTTCCGCATCAGCGAAGCGGGAAAAATCCACCCGCATAAAATCCCGCACGGCCTTCCAGTCGGCATCGGTGAACTCCTCACCGGCAGCCAGGCATTTTTTCTCGATGTCCTCGATGTATCGGGTCTGGGCGTGATACGGTTCTCGGCTGGTCCGTTTTTGTTCTTTCTTGGCCTGCTTCTTGGCGAACCTCTTCTCTGATTCCAGATCATCAATGATTTCCTTCAACCAGTCCCTCTCCCAGCATTCGGGACACACGCCAGGGGCGTCGCAGCAGATTTCAACCACCTTGCGCCAACGGGCTTTGAGGGCTCTCAGGGGCAGGAGCCGGAAAATCACTTTGATTTCGTTCTCTCTCTTCCACAAATCCCGATCCTCATACAGCTCGCGAGGCGGAAAAGTTGGATTTTCTGGGTCCGCCACCCATCCCGAAACTTGGGGAACTGGGGGACATTGGGGAACGGGTTCAACAGCGTCGGATATCAACGCTACTATAGGATTATCTGGGCTCGCACCCCTCCCCACTTCTTCCCTCTTCACAGCACGGTAAATCCTCCCCTTCTTTTCATTCGAGGGAATGATTTCATCGGGCATGGATTTCAGGGCAACCCGTATCGTGGTTGCGCACAGGGAAGGCAGCTCCTTTTTGATATCCGCCATCTTGAAATTCCCGAGGGCATGGGCTTTCTGCCTGACAAGGGACAGGGTTTTCTGGGAAACGAGGGGGAGATTCGAATACGGGTTGCGGGCATATCTCCGAGGGTTCTGGTTGAACCTCTCCCAGCACCCCCGCAGATCCTCAATGACCGCATCCCGTCCGATGGCACTGACGGACAGATCCCGAATTTCCTCGAATGGTTGCCAGGTAAAGAATCCGGCAATGGCCTCGTCCAGTGAGAGGTTGAAATAATACAGGAATTCGAACGACCATGCGCGGGTTGCACGAACCGTCCGAGTTTTCTGGAGGAGCATCCTTTTCAGGGATGAGGGACCGACCGAGAGAACCAAGTCAACCAGATCGGCGACCACCTTGGCCCATTCATCAGCAGCCAACCACCGGCCGTCAGACGAACCGGCTCCCTTTGGAATGACCGTTGGCAGGGTCTTTTCAAGGTGGGCTCGGGAATGGAATTTCCAAGACATCGCCGAAATCTGGGCCTCCGCTTGTTCGCGGGGGACTCCGCTTTTCAGCAAATCCCCAAGGATGCGGCGGATTTCCTCAAACTCAACATGGTTGGGCTGGAATGAACCTGCCCTTGAGCTTTGAGCTTGGGGAACTCGGGGGACATGGGGAACTGGGGGGATTCCGGACTTTTCTTGCCTTCCGCCAGTATCGGGAGGGAGCGTCAGCGCCAGCATAGTAAAAACCTCTCGCACCGTCGCCAATTGGTCATTTTTTGGCAACCAGCAACGGACAGGGCCGGAATCACAGGCCCCCCAAGGACACCGGTAGGCATGGTTCCGGTGGTTGCCAGGAGATCCATCCCTTTTCA
>Ga0247844_1003484_pt1 | contig 22931 bp, 19 predicted proteins | sample LaCtaG_FD_192421 | JGI IMG/M metagenome (GOLD analysis project Ga0247844, IMG submission 192421) | Freshwater microbial communities from meromictic Lake La Cruz, Castile-La Mancha, Spain - LaCruzMarch201714.5m_1 | ecosystem: Environmental > Aquatic > Freshwater > Lake | place: Spain: Castile-La... | reverse complement strand
TAATTACACCGCTAAGATACTAAATATAAGCGATATACCAAAATATATTTAAACTAAATTTCCTGCTTTTTATCAAAAATAAACAGAATAGTTTTTCTCGCTTTTAATCTGTCAAAGTAGAATTAAGAAAAACGTTAGTAATAGTTCTATTTATTTTTAGTAGTGTGTTGCTTTTTTCGCAACAGAAAAAATCGGTCGATGCCATACGTATCACTACACCATTGGTTATTGATGGTATTTTAAATGAATCGGCCTATAGCTTAGCAACTCCTGCAACGGATTTTGTGCAATTACAACCTCACAACGGAAAACCATCGTTTCAACCAACCGAAGTTTCCATTTTTTACGATCAATCGGCTATATATGTTGGTGCTATGCTCTACGATAGTGCGCCTGACAGCATTTTCAATTACCTCACCCAGCGCGACGAAATAGGCATGTCCGATTACGTAGGCTTTTATTTCGACCCCTATAATCAAGGGCAATTGGCTTATGGGTTTTTTATAACTCCTGCGGGTGTACAGATAGATATAAAAGCAGTAAACAGCGATGAAGATGGCGAAGACCCAAGTTGGGATGCCGTGTGGGAAAGCAAAACGCGCATCACCGACAAAGGCTGGGTGGTTGAAATGCGTATTCCATTTTCCGAATTGCGATTTTCGGATAAAAACGATCACAAATGGGGTCTCAATGTATTTCGGAATATTCGCCGCTATAACTCCAATAATTCATGGAATTTTGTAAACCGTAATATCGACGGATTTTTGCATCAGGAGGGTGAACTAACAGGCATAAGCGATGTAAAACCACCGGTTCGCTTGTCGTTTAGTCCGTATTTAGCTACTTATCTCGAAACTAAAAAAGGAAGTAAAGCCGATTTTCTGTACAAAGGCGGACTCGACCTAAAATATGGTATTAATGAAAGCTTTACGCTTGACATGATGCTTATTCCCGATTTTGGTCAAATACAATCCGACGACAAACAGCTTAACTTATCGCCCTACGAATTGTACTACAGCGAAAAACGCCAGTTTTTTAACGAAGGAACAGAACTTTTTAACCGTGCAAATATTTTTTACTCACGCCGCATAGGTGCTTCGCCAAAATTTTCGCCTTACAGCTCCTTAAAAACAAACGAAATAGTGGATGCCAACCCGAGCGAAACACAGCTTGTTAATGCTACCAAAGTGTCGGGCCGAACACATGATGGATGGGGAATTGGTGTATTAAATGCCATGTCGCTTAGTTCGTTTGCTCAAGTTACCGACACGCTAACACACAACACCCGCAATGTAACGGTACAACCATTTACCAATTACAATGTATCCGTGATTGATAAAACACTCAAAAACAATTCCTTTGTTAGCTTAATAAACTCCAATGTATCGATGATAGGCAATCCGTTTAGAGCCAATGTTACAGCTACTGAGTTTCAGCTACACAACAAAGCCAAATCCTACGTTTTGGAAGGCAATGCAGCACTTAGTTCGCGTGGCGACACTACCTACGAAACAGGTTATGCAGCCAAATTAGTATTAAAACGCACCAAGGGAATAATTCAATATGGCATTGAACAAAATGTGAAATCAGATACTTATAACCCGAACGATTTAGGCTATTTACGACGCAATAATCAGGTTACTACCGAAGCTTGGGTGGCTCACCATATTATCGAACCATTTTCAATTTTTAGAGAAATAAACAGTTATATATGGGCCGATTACAACAGAATGTATTCGCCTAATGTGTTTTACGATAATATAGTAGGTTATAATTCATCCATGACTTTTAAAAACAATTACCATTTTAATATAAATGGTTTTTTCAATTCCAAAAGGTACGATTATTTTGAAACAAGAGTAAAAGGCCGATACTTTACAATTGCCCCCTTTTATATGCTTAATTTCAACGCTAGTTCCGATAGTCGGAAACCTGTGAATATTGATATTCATTATGGCTATGCGCAACAACCAAGCTCCGATCAATATTTGAACGAGTTGAGCATCGAAACCACCTTACGAGTAGGCCAACGCTTCGAAATTGAATATGAAATAATGATGGAGAACACTTTCGATGGTGAAGGTTTTGTAACCAAAAGTAATAACGACATCGTTTTTGCACGCAGGGATGTCAATTCGTTCGAAAACGTACTTTCCTCTTCTTACGTTTTAAGCAATAAGGCAAGCGTTAGTCTCAGAGCCCGTCACTATTGGTCAGGTGCAACAAACAAGAGTTATTTTCTGTTGCAAAACGATGGAAGTTTATTACCACATCCCAGCTTCAATCAAAATCGGAATCAAAACTACAACAGCTTTACACTCGACATGATGCTACGTTGGAATTTTGCTCCGGGCTCCGAAATGGTTGTATCGTGGAAAAATGCCGCATTTGCCGAAAACAATCAAGTAGTGAACGATTATTTTAAAAACATAAGCGATACCTGGCTGAATCAATCAAATAGCCTGTCGGTTAAATTATTGTACTATATCGACTACAATAGTTTACGTAAAAACAAAAAAACATAAAGCATTTGAAGCATAAAACAAGATTTACATATATCTGATATTCAAGCACAAAGCTAACCCTAGCGCATACAAACACGAAAAAATTGAGATTCACATTTGCCAGTTTCAAATAAAAAGCCTACTTTTGTAACACTAACGCCCAGATGGCGGAATTGGTAGACGCGCTGGTCTCAAACACCAGTGGATTCACTTCCATGCCGGTTCGATCCCGGCTCTGGGTACTTAAAAGCCTCATATTCAACAGATTATGAGGCTTTTTTATTGACAATTACTCCTTTATAACTTTATAAAAATCTTTTTCTTATAAAGCACATGCCCCACTGCCCAACAAATACTTACAAAAACTAGTGCAAATGCTAGTGAGCCGGGATAATCGCCTAAAGCAGGTTGCAGAATATTGTTGTATATAAATGTTTTAAATGCAATAAACTCACCATTTAAAGTGAAGCCCAAATTACCAATTAGAATTCCCAAAACGGCACCAACCACATACACAAACATGGGATTAACGCCAAACGATTCGAAAAACACAGCCCATTTTCGGTTTCCTTTTATGTCGATTATCCAAATAAGTAAACCCAGAAAAAGCGAAGCCAATCCGCATGTGGTGAGTACAAAACTGATACTCCATATTTTTTTGTTAATCGGGAAACCATAATCCAATAAAAAACCAGCAAAAAGAATAATTGTGCCAAAAACAAACAACTTTTGAATTTTTTGGTTCAAATCTTTTGTGTCCGAAAGCAGTTTCCCAGCCCAGAATCCCAATAAAACATGTGCCAAGCAAGGTATTGTACTCAGGATTCCTTCGGGGTCGAACGGTATGCGAACGCCAGAGGCAGTAGTGTCATGGTACATGTGGGTTGCACCAAGTATAGCCCTATCGATAATGGCCACCAAACTATCTTCGTTCATTTCGTAACTATTGGTAAATGCTATTATCAGCCAATATGCAACCAAAATTAGTCCAATTAGCAGCGGTATCCGATTGGGACGAACCAACAAAATGATAAGTGTGCCAAAAAACGATACCAATGCCAAACGTTGGAGAACTCCCAACATGCGCAGGTTTTCGAAATTCGTGGCCGATTGCCACAGTTGACTAAAAAAACCAAGCTCTTCTGACCTTAGGCCGTTAAAAGTACGCAGAGTTAGTCCGAGCCAACCAATAGCCAAGCCAATTAAAAACAAAAGAACTGAGCGTCGAAGCAGTTTTACAAAACTATCTTTCGAAATTCTAAAATCGAATTTTTTAAACGATAAAAACATCGAAACACCCATTATAAACATAAAAAATGGGAATACAAGATCGGTAGGAGTAAGACCATTCCACTGTGCATGCCCTAGCGGCGCATATACATAACTCCAGCTTCCAGGATTATTTACTAACATCATTCCGGCAATTGTTATGCCGCGTAACACATCCAGTGATAGCAAGCGTGACGGTGCAATTTTTGTTGATTTTTCCATAAAACTACTTCTTTTTTTAAACAGGTGCAAACTTAGTAAAAATAATGTTTGAAAAAAAATAGCTATCTTATTATTTGGTTCCTTTATTTTTTGCAATCATATTCCCTCTTTATTCGATGTATATTCTTAGTTAACCCATATATAATCTAGGTATGGAGCGCTCGGCTTTTTTAGTGTTCGTTTGTAGTGCTTAACCCCTACTTTGCAACAAATAATATGATTTTAAACCCCCACTTTGGAACAAAATATACAATTATATACCCCTACTTTGAAACAAATACTGTATATTTGCACTTTTATTCAGAAAAATACATCATTATGTTTCAACGAAATGCACTCATTCAGCTTAGAACCTGGGCTGCTAACTCCAACCGAAAACCTTTGGTACTACGTGGTGCACGCCAGGTTGGTAAAACTACACTCGTTAATGAGTTCGGAAAAGAGTTCGACAACTATTTGTATATCAATCTTGAAAGGCAAGATGCATACCAAGTATTTGAAAATAAAAGCAATATTGATGAATTGCTTACTGCAATTTATTTACTTTGTAATAAAGCCCGAAATTCAGGCAAAACGTTGTTGTTTATTGACGAAATTCAACAATCACCCAAGGCAGTGGCACGGTTACGTTATTTTTACGAAGAATTTCCACAGATCTATGTCATTGCAGCTGGCTCATTGTTAGAATCTTTAATTGACATACATATTTCATTTCCGGTTGGCAGAGTTGAATATATGGCGCTTCGACCTTGCTCATTTAATGAGTTTTTAAGTGCAATGGGCGAAACCGAATTGCAAAAAGCCCACGTTGCAGGTGCGATACCCGAAGCTATTCACACAAAGGTTATGCAATTATTTAACAACTACACATTGGTTGGCGGCATGCCCGAAGTAGTTAGTCATTATGCTCAGCACAAAGATTTGGTTGCCCTCAGAGCTTTGTACGAAACTTTGCTTATTGGATATAAAGACGATGTGGAAAAGTACTCTAAAAAACACACAACCACATCCATCGTTCGGTATATTTTACAATACGGTTGGGATTTTGCAGCTCAACGAATTACTTTAGGGTCGTTTGCAGGGTCTTCGTATCAAGCGCGGGAGATGGGTGAAGCATTCCGTATGCTTGAAAAAACAATGTTGCTGGAATTGGTTTATCCCACTGTGAATACAACGCCTCCTATGCATCCTCAACAGCGGAAGTCACCCAAACTATTGTGGCTGGATACTGGTTTACTGAATCATTTAGTAGGTGTGCAGAAAGAAGTATTTGGTGCCAATGATATAATAGATGCCTGGCGTGGGCACATTGCTGAGCATATTGTAGCACAAGAATTGTTAGCTTCAGGTTTTAGCGTTCTGGCTAAGCGAAATTTTTGGGTAAGAGATAAAAAAGGTACTGATGCCGAAGTTGATTTTGTAATTCAAATCGACAACAACATCATACCTATCGAGGTTAAGGCCGGGCATAACGCTAAACTAAAGTCTTTACACATTTTTATGGATAATGTAAACCACCATACCGCTATTCGGGTGTGGTCAAAACCTTTCTCTATTGACAATGTAGTTACATATTCAGGCAAGGAATTCATGCTTTACAACATTCCTTTCTATTATGTATCGAATATTGAAAAAATAGTAGCGTTGAAATAAATTAAGTAAATGTTCAAATATAATATACCATTTTTTTAAAGACTAAAGTAACTCTACATCCCCTTTAGGGGCTTGGGGCGGCAAAAATTAATGTTTTAACTGCCCCTATATCCCCTAAAGGGGACTTGAAGTTACAATTGATTTGTGAAATTATTATTTTTTACAAATGCGACATTATTTATTTCCTATTACTTATAGATGCTATTTTAATTAAATAGTCTCGAATTTCACTCCACAACAAAGCAAGTCAGGATTGCTGCGTTGTGGGGTGTTTTATTTGCTCCAAAAAAATAGCTATCTTTGTGGCTCAAAAAATTAAACGTATTTCCGCATGAATATTTCGTATAACTGGCTGAAAAATTACATCAATACTGACATTGATGCTGTTGAACTTGGTAAAGCGCTTACATCCATTGGCCTTGAGGTAGGTAGCGTAGATGAAGTACAAACTGTAAAAGGTGGTCTCGAAGGTTTAGTAATTGGCGAGGTGCTTACTTGCGAAGCACACGAAAACTCTGACCACCTGCATGTTACAACCGTAAATATTGGTTCTGGTGAACCGCTGCAAATTGTGTGTGGAGCACCAAACGTGGCTGCCGAACAAAAAGTAGTTGTGGCAACCGTTGGTACAACTTTGTATGCAGGCGAGGAGAGTTTTTCCATTAAACGTTCAAAAATTCGTGGTGTTGAGTCCATGGGAATGATATGTGCTGAGGACGAAATTGGTATTGGAACCAGTCATGCTGGCATTATAGTTTTACCAGCCGAAGCTATTCCGGGTACATTGACCAAAGATTATTACGGCATTAAAAGCGATTATCTGATTGAAGTAGACATAACACCTAACCGTGTTGATGCGGCTTCACATTATGGTGTAGCACGCGATTTAGCTGCTTATTTTGCATTGAAAAACCCTGACATTAAACTTTCAAAACCTTCGGTTGACGCTTTTAAAGTTGAAAATACAAATCTTACTATCCCGGTAAAAATTGAAAACTCGGAGGCTTGTCCGCGTTATTCAGCAGTTACCATTTCGGGTGTAAAAGTAACCGAATCGCCCGATTGGTTGAAAAATGCCTTATTAACAATCGGACTTCGCCCTATAAATAATATTGTGGATGTTACCAATTATGTATTGCACGAACTGGGACAGCCGCTACATGCATTTGATGCCGGTAAAATTACTGCAAACGAAGTACATGTTAAATGTATGCCCGAAGGAACTCCTTTTGTAACGCTCGATGGAGTTGAACGTAAGTTAAATGCTGCCGATTTGATGATTTGCAATGCCGACACGCCTATGTGTATAGGCGGTGTGTTTGGTGGATTAACTTCGGGAGTAACCGAAACTACTCAAAATGTATTTTTGGAAAGTGCCTATTTTAATCCGGTATCTATACGCAAAACGGCAAAACGTCATGGACTGAATACCGACGCATCGTTCCGTTTTGAACGCGGCTGCGACCCTACAAACACTATTTATGTATTAAAACGCTGTGCTTTACTTATTCAGGAAGTAGCTGGAGGAGTTATCTCGAGCAATATTGTGGATATTTATCCTACCGAAGTAAAACCTTTCGAAGTTTCAGTTTCAATACAAAATATTCATTCGCTTATAGGCAAAGAAATTGGCAGTGAGAGTATCGAAACAATCCTTGCCGCTCTCGAAATGAAAATTACGGAGCGTACCCCAACGGGTTATGTATTGCAAGTGCCTGCTTACCGTGTGGATGTACAGCGCGATGTGGATGTTGTTGAAGACATTTTGCGTATTTACGGTTATAATAATGTTGAAATTGGCGAAAACTTGGTTTCAACGTTGAGCTACAGTTCCAAACCCGACAGTCATAAATTGCAAAACCTTATTGCAGAGCAATTAACAGCGCAAGGATTCAACGAAATCTTAAACAATTCGCTCACAAAAGGCGGTTATTATACCGATTTAACGTCGTATCCGGCTGCTAATAGTGTGAAAATATTAAATGCATTAAGTTCCGATTTGAATGTAATGCGTCAGACTTTGCTTTTTGGTGGATTGGACAATATTGCCTACAACATTAACCGACGTAATGCAAATTTAAAATTCTACGAATTTGGTAACTGCTATTACTATAATGCTGATAATAAAAAAGAAGGCGAAACCTTGGCGGCTTATTCCGAAGATTTTCATTTAGGAATGTGGCTTACAGGCAATAAACAAACTCAATCCTGGACTACTGCCGATCAAAAATCAAGCATTTATGAACTGAAAGCCTATATCGAAAACATCTTTACTCGTTTGGGCGTGAATGTTCGCAAATTGGTTATTGGTGAATATGCAGATGATTTATTGAGCGAAGCACTTACTATTTACAGTCCACGTGGTTTTAAATTGTCAGTTTTGGGAGTTGTAAGTACTAAAATACGCAAAAAAATGGACATTGAACAAGAAGTGTTTTATGCGGACATAAATTGGAATGCATTGTTGAAAGAAATTGGCAAACATAAACCGAGTTTCAGCGAAATACCAAAATTCCCTGAGGTAAAACGCGATTTGGCTTTGTTGCTAGATAAAACCGTAAATTTTGCTGAAATAGAAAAAATTGCTTTCGATACCGAACGCAAATTGCTTAAAAAAGTAACACTGTTCGACGTTTACGAAGGCAAAAACTTAGAGTCAGGTAAAAAATCGTATGCTGTAAGCTTTATTTTGCAGGATGAAACCAAAACACTGACTGATGGTCAGATTGATGGTATTATGAAAAAAATGTTTTCTAACTTCGAATCAAAATTGGATGCTAAACTCAGATAAGCAGTGGTAAGTGGCTTGCTACTTACTGCTTGCTGCTTACCGCTAAATAATATGGAAACAAAAATATTACATACTCCTTACGCCAAACCTGATGCTTATAATGCTTTAAGCATGCCGATGTATCATTCGGCAGCTTACGAGTTCGAAACGGCTGAGCAAATGGAATTGGCTTTTACAGGAAAAGCTACAAACCATACGTATTCGCGCATTACAAATCCTACGGTTCAGTATTTCGAAGATCGAGTTAAAAACATAACTGGAGCATTGAGTGTAACTGCGCTCAATTCGGGTATGGCAGCTATTGCTAATGCCATTATAACGCTATCAAAAGCAGGAAGTAATATCGTTACTTCGCGTCATTTATTTGGCAATACGTATTCGTTGTTTACATCAACCCTGGCTGCTTTTGGTATCGAAACACGTTTTTGCGACATGACGGCTTCGGCAAATGTTGAATCGCAAATTAACGAAGATACGTGTGCTGTTTTTTTAGAAATAATCACGAATCCACAAATGGAAGTGGCCGATTTACAGGCTATTTCACAAATTTGCAAATTGAAAAATGTGCCATTTATTGCTGATACAACCATAATTCCTTTTTGTGCTTTTAAAGCCAACGATTTTGGAATTGACATTGAGGTTGTTTCAAGCACCAAATACATTTCGGGAGGTGCTACCTCGCTTGGTGGTTTAATTATTGATTACGGTACATACAATTGGATGAACTCACCTAAATTGCTTCCGTTAGCAAAGGAGGTTGGTGATTTGGCTTTTACAACTAAACTGCGTAAAGAGATCCACCGAAATATGGGTGCTTACATGACTCCACATGCAGCCTATATGCAAACGCTAGGGCTCGAAACGCTGTCGTTGCGATACGAAAAAGCTTCACGTACTTGTTTTGAACTGGCTATCATGCTCGAACAACTGCCTCAAATAAAATGTGTAAATTACCCCACGTTGGGCGAAAATAAGTTTGCCGAAATTAGTCGCAAGCAATTTGGCGAATACCCTGGGGCAATGCTTACTATCGATTTGGAATCGCGTGAGGCTAGCTTTGCGTTTTTGAATAAACTGAAATTGATAAAAAGAGCTACCAATTTGTTTGATAACAAATCGTTAGCAATACATCCTGCAAGCACTATATTTGGCAATTTCACACCCGAAATTCGTAAATCGATGCGTGTTGCTGATACTACCATTCGGCTTTCGGTAGGGCTTGAAAATTTGGAGGATATTTTTGAAGATATAAAAAATAGTTTATAAAATAATACTGCCCCAAACCCCTAAATGGGCTTTAAGAAAAGACCATTCGGTACTATTTCACATCCCCTTTAGGGGCTTGGGGCTGATTTAAAAAATATCATGAACAATTTAATTGAAAAAATAATCAACTTCTTTTTCATCAGTAGATTAAACAAGCTATTGAAACATAGTGAACGTGAAAAACGATTTGTAAATTACAAAAGTGCTCGTTCGATTATTTTATTGTTCGAAAGTGATTATATGGAAAAAAATGTAGAGCTAAAGCAATTAATCCAATCGTTAAACAATGATGGTAAAAAAGTGATGGCTTGGGGATTTGTTCGTAAAAAAGATATTTCGACAGCCATTTTACCTGATTTCAGAATTTTACATCAAAAAGATGCTGATTTTACTGGTATGCCACATAGTGTATTTCTGCGCGAGTTAGAAGATTTGAGCTTTGATCTACTTATCGACCTGACAGTATGCGAGATAAAACCACTTCAATACCTTGCTATGTATGCTAATGCTGCCTGTAAAGTAGGTACACATAACTATCCGGGTATGTTCGATATGATCATTGATGTGCAACATGTAAAAGACGAAAATCAACTCAAAGAAGAAGAAACAAATGCAATTCACATTTATAATAATCTGATTTTTTACCTTAAAAGCATACAAACTAACGATTAAATACGTATTTTTGCACCGAATTTGTACAAATTACCAATGATAAATAACAAACTAACAGGGATGGGTGTAGCTTTGATTACACCCTTTAAAACAGATGAGTCGATCGATTTTGAAGCTATGGCGCGCTTAATCGAATTTCAGATTAAAAATGGAACTGATTACTTGGTGGTATGCGGCACTACTGCCGAAACTCCTACGCTTACTGCCGACGAAATGGATCAAGTTGCACGCTTTGCTGTTGAATGCGTAGGCGGACGCTTGCCAATAGTGCTTGGCATAGGTGGCAACAGTACCAAGGCGGTAGTCGATAAAATTGCAGCATTTGATATGCCTGGTGTTCACGCCATACTTTCGGTAACTCCATATTACAATAAACCATCGCAAGAAGGCTTATATCAGCACTATGCAGCCATTGCCAAGGCTTCGCCGCTACCAATTCTACTTTATAATGTTCCTGGTCGTACTGGCGTTAATATGCTAGCTACTACAACACTTCGTTTAGCCAATGAATTTCCCAATATTTGTGGAATTAAAGAAGCATCTGGCAATTTTTCACAAATTGATGATATCATCAAAAATAAACCTGCTGATTTTATGGTCATTTCAGGCGACGATGCTATCACATTTCCACTGATAACCCTGGGTGCAGTAGGTGTAATTTCAGTTATTGGTAATGCTTTTCCACGTGAGTTTAGCCGTATGGTGCGCTTAGCACTCGAGGGCGACTATGCAAGCGCTCGCCAAATACACCATCGCTTTACCGAACTTATTGAACTTCTTTTTGTTGAAGGAAACCCAGCTGGTGTAAAAAGTATGCTTGCGCTTATGGGTTATATCGAAAACAAACTTCGTTTACCATTGGTTCCGAATACAATTAAGACCTACGAAAAGATAAAATTTGTTCTAAATCAGCTCAATTAAGCCCCGTTTTAGACGCCATTTGTCAAAATAAAATATACAATTATAAATATCTAGCTTCTTTTTTAATAAAATATCTGTTAAAATGAGTGCTTGTCATAGTGAAAAGCTGTTTTTTAACACTCCATATATTGCTGTATATGAACGGATTGATATTTTATTGTAAATATTTTAAAAAATAATTTACCACATTTGAGATAATAACGAAAAATGTTGTAATTTTGCATCGATTTTGAATTACAAAACATGTTTAATAATTAAAGTTAAAAACGAAATGAAAAAAGTATTTTTATTTTTTGCTGTAGCTATCGCTATCGCTTCTTGTGCTCCTAAAGCAGCTGAAGAAGCTCCTGTAACTGATTCTGTAGCTGTTGATACTGTAGCTGTTGTTGATACAGTTGCTGTTGTTGATACAACTGCTGTTGCTCAGTAAGTAAATCAATTAAGCTATGGCTTAAAATGCAGATTGCATGAAAAAAAGTCCGTTAATTTTATTAACGGACTTTATTTTTAGAGCTAAATGCTAAATTTTCAGTGTTTTTTTGTACTTTTGCATGCTAAAATTGAAATTATAAATAATATGTTACGAATAGCTGTTCAAGCTAAAGGTCGGTTGTACGACGAAACAATGCTCTTACTTACCGAATCAGGTATTAAGTTGGAATCAGGCAAACGCTTGCTTTTATTACCCGCTCGAAATTTCCCACTCGAAGTTCTATTTTTGCGCGATGATGATATACCTCAATCAGTAGCCGATGGCGTAGCAGATATAGGTATTGTAGGCGAAAATGAGTATGCCGAAAAGAAAAAGAATGCATTGATTACAAAACGGTTGGGTTTTAGCAAATGTCGCTTATCATTAGCTATTCCCAAAGAAGCTGATTACAAAGACATTAATTGGTTCAACGGAAAAATAATAGCTACTTCATATCCCGAAATTTTAAAAGATTTTCTGAGTGAGAAAAACGTTAAGGCCGACATACATGTTATTACCGGATCGGTTGAAATAGCTCCCGGAATAGGATTGGCTGATGCCATTTTCGATATTGTAAGTTCGGGCAGTACATTAATTACCAACCACTTAAAAGAGGTGGAAGTGTTAATGAAATCGGAAGCTTTGCTTATTCAACATCCAACTTTATCGACCGAGAAACAAACCATTCTGGGCGAATTACTCTTTAGAATTGAAGCCGTACAAATGGCCGAGGACAAAAAGTACGTTTTAATGAATGTTCCATCTGCTAATATCGAAAAAATTATTGAAGTATTGCCAGGCATGAAAAGCCCAACCATTATGCCACTTGCAAAAGAAGGTTGGAACTCCTTACACGTAGTTATTGGCGAAAAACAATTTTGGGATATTATTGGAAAATTAAAAGCACTAGGAGCCGAAGGTATTTTGGTTATACCTATCGAAAAAATGATTTTGTAAGTACTAAAATCGATATTTTTGAGTTAAATATCCATGGCTTCAGGAAACATACATCTTTGTATTGATAATGGCAATACTTACACAAAAGTAGGTGTTTTTGAAAATGACAAGATTGTTTTCGATACGCTTTTTACAAATTGTACGATTGATGACATAACTAATTTGATTCAAAAATACGCACCTACAGCATGTATCTTATGTAATGTTTCTAACATTAACTTGAACCTAGAGGTGTTTCTTAAAAAATCGTTTTCGCATTTTATAAACTTCGACGAGCATACAATTATACCCATTCAGAATGAGTATAAGCAACCTGAAACTTTGGGTAAAGACAGACTTGCTGCTGTAATAGGAGCAAATTTTTTGAAACCTGATTTAGATTTATTAGTTATTGACGCTGGCACGGCTATAACTTACGATTTTATTGATAGGAGATCCGTATATCAGGGCGGTAATATTGCTCCGGGAATGTCCATGCGTTTTAATGCTTTGCATCATTTTACAGCTAAATTACCTTTAGTAGAGCCATGTGGAGAATTTGAGTTGTTAGGACAAACAACCAACGATGCCATACTTTCGGGTGTTATGAATGGAATTGTATTTGAAATAAAAGGTTATTTTGAGGCTTTAAAATTTAAATATACTGAACTTTCAATATTTTTAACAGGCGGAAGCCTAAATTACTTTGTATCAAAGCTAAAAAGTCCCATCTTTGCAGAAAGAAATCTCGTATTAATAGGTCTGAACCGTATACTTCAATTCAATGTTAAAAAATAACTGGTTTTTATTTGTTGTAATGTTCGTTTTTGTTTGTCAACTCACTGTAGCGCAAAACAACACCAATTCGCCATATACTTTATATGGCTACGGCGATATAAGTGATAATTATTCGGGCGAACAACGTGCAATGGGTGGAACCGCCATTGGAGCACGATCCAAAACATCGATTAACACCGTAAATCCAGCCTCGTACAGCGCTGTTGACACTATGACTTTTATGTTCGACATGGGCGTATCAGTTTTAGGTTCTAGGTTTAGTTATAACAACAATGCAAATACAAAATTAAACTCAAACCTCGAATACATAACAATGCAATTTCCACTTTGGAAAAACAGTGGTTTCAGTATGGGAGTTTTGCCTTATTCGTTTACAGGTTACAATTTTTCAACAACTGAGAAGTTATCTGCAAACATTTATCCAGATACGGTTACCGCCACAAGGCTTTTTTACGGTCAAGGTGGGATAAGTCAGGTATATACGGGTATAGCTTTCAAACTTTTTGACCATTTATCATTAGGAGTAAATGCTTATTATATGTTTGGCAATAATCAAAACAGCCGACAGTTGCTGTTTGATAAATCTGGTTTTCAAGGATCATATCAAATGGATTCCATTAAAGTAAATAGTTTCCGATTTCGATATGGATTGCAATACAGCCAGTTATTTAATAAAAAACACGATGTAACCATAGGTGCTTTTTACGAAATGAAAACAAAATTAAATGCTGATTATTCGCAATCCACTGGTAGTGTTATTGATACTCCCACTCCATACAATTCGGTTTTGTCAACCTTTGAATTGCCTGAATCGTACGGAATAGGTATTAATTACAATTATAACAAACAACTAACCATAGGAGCAGACTACAGCATGCAAAAATGGGGAAACACCTTGTTTATGGGCATGGCCGATACCTTGGTAAATAAAACGAGACTAGCAATTGGTGCCGAATATCTACCCAATGCACGAAGCCGAAAATATACCGACAGAGTTACCTATAGAGCTGGATTTAACACTTCTGACGCTTACTACAAAGTAAATGGTTTAATACAGCCTAAAAACTTTGGCATAACTTTTGGCTTAGGATTACCATTGCGCAACAACAAATCGATAGTGAATGCAACATTTGAGTACGGAAAAATAGGCAGAAGCACTACTCTCCGCGAAGATTATATGAAATTCACACTCAATGCCGTGATAAACGAAAACTGGTTTTTTAAACGAAAATTATAAAAATCGGTTTGAGAGTGCAAAAACAGTAGTTATGACTGATGTTAAATATATATTTAGAATAGCAACCGCCATCATAGCGGTTGTTGTTGTATTGTTGAATCTAACATCGTGTACCCAAAAGTCCGAAGTTGAGAAAATTGCAGCCATAAAAGACAGGGCTGCCATGCCACGTTTGAGTGCCACTAACATTACAACTGTTATCTCGGATTCGGGCATAACACGGTATCGGATTTCGGCTCCTCAATGGGATATTTACGACAGAGCAGCACAACCCTACTGGGAATTCCCTAAAGGTATACATTTTGAGAAATTTGATGAGAATTTGAAAGTGGATGCCAATATTCATAGTAATTATGCTCATTTTAATGAGTACGAAAAGATATGGGAACTCAAAGGGAATGTGCGAATGACCAATATTAAAGGTGAACTTTTTGAAACGGAACATTTATTTTGGAATCAGAATCAAGAGCGCATTTATTCGGATACAATTGTGAAAATTACACAAGCCACAAGCATAATTAATGCAGTTGGCTTTGAATCGAATCAACAAATGACAAAGTATCTTTTTAAATCGACAAAAGGTATTTTTCCGGTGGAAGATTAAAAAATTGCTTATTTTCTTGCATAAATAAAAATAATTTATCATCTTTGCACTCGAAATTAGAACAAAAAGAAATGAACACATTTTTGACAGTAAATAAATTTTGGTGGTGGCACTTGCAGATTAGCTAATCCGTGAGATGTAACACCCATGTATATTGTCAATTAAAAGATATTACAAAAAAGGCTTGTCGGAACTCACGATAAGCCTTTTTTATTTATCTGCCCCCGACCCCTAAAGGGGAGGAAGAAATATTACTAACGATTATGTAATTTTTTGATATGAAAAATATAGAAAAAGAAATACAAGACAGCACTAACTTCAGTTCCCCTTTAGGGGCTAGGGGCCGTTACTCAATTGATAACAACGGCTATTATGGCGAATTTGGCGGAGCATATATTCCTGAGATTTTGCATGGAACAGTTGAAAAACTTAAAGAGGCATATTATGCTATTAAAGATGATGCTTCGTTCAAAGCTGAATACTACGATTTGCTTAAAAACTATGTTGGCAGACCATCGCCGCTGTATTTTGCAACACGATTGTCTGAAAAATATGGAACAAAAATTTACCTGAAACGCGAAGATTTGAACCATACAGGCGCGCATAAAATAAACAATGCGCTGGGACAAATTCTATTGGCAAAACGCATGGGTAAAACCCGTATTATTGCCGAAACAGGAGCTGGTCAGCATGGTGTGGCAACGGCTACTGCTTGTGCATTGATGGGTTTGGAATGCATCGTGTTTATGGGAAAAACCGATGTGGAGCGTCAGTTTCTGAATGTACAGAAAATGCGTATGTTGGGCGCAACGGTTGAGCCGGTTACAAGTGGCAACTGGACATTGAAAGATGCCACCAACGAAGCCATCCGTTATTGGTGTTCCAATCCGGACTCTTTTTATATTATTGGTTCCACAGTTGGACCGCATCCGTATCCTGATATGGTTGGATTTTTTCAATCGGTTATCAGCGAGGAAATTAAATGGCAATTACAGGAGCAGATTGGTCGCGATTATCCCGATTATCTGATGGCTTGTGTGGGCGGTGGTAGCAATGCCATGGGAACCTATTATCATTATTTGAATGTTGAACGAGTGCGTATTATTTCTGCCGAAGCGGGTGGTTTAGGTGTTGAAACAGGCGAGACCGCTGCTACCATCAGCGTGGGGACGGTAGGAATTATTCACGGATTCAGAACTTTACTAATGCAGGACGAAGATGGTCAGATTACTGAGCCTTATTCGATTTCTGCCGGGTTGGATTATCCCGGAATTGGACCCGCACACGCATATTTTGCCAAAGTAGGACGAACTAAAGTACATGCCGTAAATGATGATGAAGCGTTAGAAGCTGCTTTTGAATTAACCCGATTGGAAGGAATTATTCCGGCTATAGAATCGGCTCATGCACTGGCACTCTTGAAAAAAGAAAAAGACACTTTCAAACCCGATGATATTGTGGTTCTCACAGTTTCCGGTCGTGGTGATAAAGATATGGATACGTATGTAAAACATTTTTCAGCCCCTAACCCCTAAAGGGAAAGTATATTAATATTTATATTTTATTATATTTATATCTGATAATAAATGCCTTATGCTAATAATTAACGGCGTATTATTTTGCTTACATTACACAAACATTACACAAATGAAGGTATTTAATTACAAACAGATACAAAGATATAACATTTAGAGGAAATATTGAGGTCTATATTAGTGTAAAAACTGTAAGCTGGTTATCATTTATTTTATTCGGCAATATTACACAATTCTTTTTGAATTTCAATTTCATTTTACAAGCCCTAGTGATTTCATCACCAGGGCTTGTTTTATCGCACCCAAAAGCACTCTTTCGCATTAATCATCCATTCATTTTACAGTTGATTGTCTTGTAATTTTACAAGAAAAATCAAATGTATGAAAAAATTATTTTTTAAACTACCTAGTTGGTGGAAAGCAGACACACCTGTTTTTGCTCGCTTCTTTCAACTTATCTCAAGTGCGCTGGCAGCTTTGCCCATGTACTACATTGCGCTTCCTGAAGATTTCAAAAACGCTATTCCGTCAAGCTATCTGAAGCACATTGCCATTGCCGGTGGTATGTGTGCTTTTATCCTCCAATTCTTTAACAAGAAGCAATCATGAGTAAATTAGGAAAATACTTTACGTTGGAAGAATTGACAATAACCAACGAAAACTTAGACAACACTCCGGGCGATTTGGCCAAACAAAAGCTTAAAGCACTTGTAAAAAACCTACTTGACCCGGCTCGTGAAATGTACGGCTTCCCGATCTGTGTGAACTCCGGATTCAGAACATTAGCCGTAAACAAAGCCATTGGCGGAGCAACAAAGCCCATTAGTCAGCACACTAAAGGCGAAGCTGCTGATTTGGAATGTGCTGACAATGCCAAGCTCTTTTATCTTATCCGGGATAACTTTGATTTTGATCAATTGATTTGGGAAGAGGGAAACAACCTGCAACCCGACTGGGTACATGTGAGCTATAAAGCCAAAGGCAATCGAAAACAAATTCTCAAATTTAAAAACAAAAAACAAGTATCATTTACACAAAAACAATTAGTATGAAAACAGCCATTGAATTTATCAAAAAGTACTCATTAGTGATTCTTGCAATCACATTTTGCATTTTGTCTCTGTCTCAAACAAGCTGCGGTAATCAATCAAAACCGCAACAGTCAAACATTGCTCAGTTAAACAAAGAAAAGTCGAAAACAGACAGCCTAAACACTGTCAAAGCCAATGCCATGTTGCAACAGAAAGATAGCATTATAAAATTGCTGATTTCAAAACTGAAAATTGAAAAAGCCAACACAGAGAAACATAGAGGCGAAGCCAGAAAACAGCACACACTTAACGACACGTTGCAAGCCCGATTCGGAATAATCAAGGACCTGAGCACTTGCGAAGATCTTGTCAGTGGGTTGAAAGTTGAAATTATTGAAAAGGACAGCGTCATTCAAAGCTTGGATTCTGAAATCGAGACTTGTAATAATCACGTCAAAGTATTAGAAAGCAAATTGACAATACAGTATGAAATTATTGATAGCAAACAAAACTTGATTGCTTACAAAGACTCAACAATAAACCATTTAGCAACCCAAAAGAAGAAAGCCGACTTTTGGAATAAGGTAAAAATCAAAGCAGCTGGAGCAGTTATATTATTTGAATCAATAATACTGCTTGTAAAATAGATATCAGAAATAGGATAAATCGCATTGAAAAGCATTAGTTTGCATTATTTATGTATTTATAACAGAGTGCTTTGACTTGTACATTTACTGCGACAAAAATCAATTATTAATTTCTTAAAATTTTACAACTATGGCCAGACAATTAGGACATGTAAAGTACAAAGGTACTATCGGCGAGATTCGCCATTTCAAAATCAAAGGTATGACAGGCAATTTTGCCGGTTTAAAAGGTGGAGCCACTGGCGACCAAATCAAAAATGCTCCGGGCTTTGTTCGTACCCGTGAAAACATGAACGAGTTTACTGCTTGTGCCCGTGCAGGTCGCTCGGTTCGTATGGGATTAAACTTGCTTATGAAACAAATGAGCGATGCCCAGCTAACCGGAAGATTAACCGCTATCATGAAGAAAATCAATTTGGAAGATCAGTCGGAAGCTCGTGGTTATCGTGCTATTTTGATTTCGACCCAAAGTAAATATTTGGAAGGATTGCATTTCAACAAAAACGTAAATTTTAACGGTTTGTTTTTGGCGAAATTTGAATTGACGAATACAGCAAATCGCAAAAGTTCAACCATGACAGTGGCACCATTTAATCCAGCCAAAGCGGTAATTGCTCCGGCAGGTGCAACACACTTTCGATTGATTAATGCTGTATCTATTATTTCCGATTTTGCGTATAATGAAAATACCAAAGTCTACGAGCCAATCGAACCGGGATTGAATGAAACTTCCAAAGTTGAGTATTCAGCTTATTTGGATATGACAACTGAAATTACTGTACCAACAGTGCTGACCAGTGCTTTTGCAGAAACTTTAGAATTAACAGATAACGTTACTGTTTTGAACTCTGTAGGTATTGAGTTCTACCAAAAAGCAGGTACAGATTATTATTTGTTTAATGACGGTCACGCTTTGAAACTTCAAGTAACGTTCTAAGCACAAAAAAACTAAAAACGAAAAAGGTGTTCTTTATGAACTGTACCCCAAAAGTTAGACAAAAAACTTTTGGGGTATTTTTATGTCAAAATGCACCAATAATCAAAGTGCCAATTTTATTCCTTGAGTGCACTCATGTAGGACTTATGTAGGACTTATCTATGGCTTATCTATGACTTGTTTGTAATTAAATAGGGTTTTTATCGGACTTGCCGACAAAAACCCTATCCAAATTAATTCAGATACTTGTAAAACAGCATTCGCTTAGCCTGTGAGATTAAAAGCAGGTTTTGTTTGTTTTGCTTTTCCATTGCTTCCAGGCTTTGAAGAACCACGACAGCTTTTTCAAACTGAGCCGGATTTTCATCCACTTTATTTAAAGCAGCCGTTAGGCATGATTTTACATCCCTGAGCACTACAAAGGGAATGACCGAGCCACGCAAAAACGGATAAAAGGCTTTTGACTGCCACAGGCTATACATTAGCCAGTAAACCTGCTCCTTTTCAATTTCATTTTGAAACTGGATGACAAAGCAATTAGGACAAGGAGCTGAAAGCGGTTTTCCGCTATTATTTCCTTTGTTTAGGATAAAGAAATGAGGTTTTTTAATCTCTGATTTCTGATTGTAAGACTTCAAAATAAAGGTACACATGAGGATAACGATTAAAGGGTGAATAAACGAGAGCTACTGCCCCCACAAATAATTTTTACCCACCAGAAAGAGAAAAAAAGAAAAAAGAAAAGAAGAAAAAAAGGATATACTCTTCAAACAGCCAGAGAAGTGGCGGCTGTCAAGGTTTTTTGGCAGAATACTACCCGAAGTGCAACGAGGTGTGGAGATTGTGGCAAAAACACGAAGTGCGCGACCTTTACTGACGGTAAACGTAACGGCTATCTTTGTATATTCATTTTTTTTTGGCGGAAAATATTTTACTCAAAAAGTCCTTATTTTCATTAGGTTTTTATTTTAGATTTGTTTTTTGTTGATATTGGGGACGATGAGGACAATTAAGACGATATTGAAGAATTGATTTTATTTATGGGGTAGACTCGCCGCAGGAAGGAAGGCAACCGCTGGAAATGGGTGGGAAATGGCATGGGTATGACTGAAGGAACGTAACATGTGGAGTGAGAAAAGGAATACTTATGCCGCGCGGTGCTGAGGTGGATGCTTAAATGCAGGCAGAATGTAGCGTAGGGGTTCGGAGTGAGGTACGAACGTAGTTCCCGGAGCGGAATGGAGCCGGAATGAATGCACCGACTGCAAGCACATGAAAACAACTCTATTGCCTGACTGAACTGCAACAACTAAAGGGTGGTGGGGAAATATTGTGGATATTTTTGGGGTAAACTCGTCGCAGCTGAAGTAAATATACTATTGGAAAGTATGGAAAAATGCATGGGTAAAAAACAGACCGTTTGGCGAGGATGTTTTTTTACTTATGCAGCGGGGTGCTGAAGCTGGTGTAATGGAATGAAGGACTGTAATGAGGGTGGATGACGGTGAGGTACGAACTGTCTCCCCCGAATGGTAAGGAGTGAATGAAAGTAACCTGCTGCAAGCACATTGAAATATAAAACCGATATATTTAAAAAGCTGCAACCGCTAATGGGTGGTGGGGAATATGAGGCTATTTTGGGGTAAACTCATCGCAGGAAATAAAAAAATACCATTGGAAGTGCGTTGGAAATGGCTTGGGTAGTGACTGACTGAATTAATGGAGCTTGCGGAATGGAAAAGGAAGGAAACTGTCGAAGCTGTGCGGAGCTGAGGTGGATGCTTGTAATGAAGGAGTAATGCAGTGTAAGGTTTCGCGGTGAGGCACGAACAAGAAGCCGGAACGAAATGGAAACGGAATGGAACGCATTTACCGCAAGCGAATGAAAAACACAACACTATTATTTTTATTTTTCTGCAACAACTATTGGGTGGTGGGGTATTCTGTGGTTTCATTATTGGCGGTACGCCTAAACAATGCACCGATTAGGTGTAATTACTTACCGCTCTGCCCATTCGGACGATTGGGTATTCGGGCAGCGAAGCGGGGCAAATGCGTTGCTCTTGTGCGGCTATTTTACATAATTAGGTTATAAGCTTTTTCAGGCTTATCCCTTGCCCGTCAGGGTGAAAAACGCTTATAACTACTTGTTATGTAACTTAGCTTCGAGTTGTTTTTTTTCTGGCGCAAGTGCAGCACGGCGGTGGAGGTTGGAGTGCAAACGTCTTTTTTGCTTGTGGGTGGATTGAAATAGTGGTTTTGAAAAAACAACACTTTGAATGTAGCGTTGATTGCAAAAAGTGTGACAGAAAAAAACAACTGCAGGGTTGATTGCGTGGAGGTAGGCAAAAAGACTGTGCAAGCCATGTACTTCGACAAGCTCAGTAGCCGTTAGGCTTAATGAGATGGCGAGAAAGGGCGAGGATTTTTGCCTGCCGATGGTTGTCCTGCGGAGCTGCCCGTAATTAACTATCAGGCAAAGCCTGACCGCTTCCTGCCCTGCGTTTTTAAAACAACCCTTGGTTGCGGAGTTTCGGTTGCGGGGAATGTAAATTTCTTATATTAAAAGCTTTAACTGATTTTTTGGCGCAACTAAATAATTCATTTCAATTGCCATGTAATGGTTTTGCAAATTTCTTGTAGTTCTAATATGGCAATATCAACATCCGGAAGTGCGTCTTCTCTTAAATGGCTTTTTAGACTTCCGTTCCATGCTTGCTTTACTTTTCTGATTTGTTCCACCTCAAAGAAATCAGTATAATCTTTAAAATCAACTTTTTTGTAGTTTGCTTTTTGACTGAAGGTTGCGATTATTTCTTTCCAATCAATCAAGTCTTTTTGTTGTAACAAATACCACAAATCGTAGTAATCACGAGGTGCGGGATAACTTCTTTGTAATAACGCTCTAAACTTTTCTGAAACAACTTCCAAAATGGAATAACAGGGTATCAAGGTGTTTTCAAAAAGTGCAGCATCTGAATACCCGCTAAATAATGCTCTGTCAACCGGCGCATTTACCATTAATTCGTATGTCACTATCTCAATTTTAATCGAAGTTTGCCATCTGTCGGCAGCTGGTGGTTGTTGGTTTCTTCTGTGATTAGCTCCCCAAAAACGAATGTGCGTTGTATAGCCTACCTGATTATCTTCCCAGCGTATCGGTTCGATTCTTACTTTTGAGAATTGAATTCCGATGTTTTTTGTAATCTGGTCACAAATTGATTGCAATAATTTATTTGTTACCACAAAATCAGACTTCACAAGCGTAAAATCGAGATCCTCTGAAAAGTTATCACAAGTTGTGATAACTTTTCTTATCCAAAGTAAAATATTATCCCTAATTTGCCATCTATCTACATTGTAAATAATTAATATTCAACTCAACTTTTGATAATGTTGTTTTGATAATATTACTTTGTTCCGGGAACGAACATAA
>Ga0247844_1003483_pt1 | contig 22933 bp, 23 predicted proteins | sample LaCtaG_FD_192421 | JGI IMG/M metagenome (GOLD analysis project Ga0247844, IMG submission 192421) | Freshwater microbial communities from meromictic Lake La Cruz, Castile-La Mancha, Spain - LaCruzMarch201714.5m_1 | ecosystem: Environmental > Aquatic > Freshwater > Lake | place: Spain: Castile-La... | reverse complement strand
CAATTCAAGGTTCTCAAGGTATCTCTGGTGCTTTTGTTGGTCAGGGTATCCAAGGAACTCAAGGATTACAAGGTATTCAAGGACTACTAGGAATTCAAGGTATCCAAGGTTCTCAAGGAATTCAAGGAATTCAAGGTTCCACAATACTGGCAATATTCAGTTGGTTATCTGTTAGTTGAGTTATATAAAAAATTATAGTATAAATAATACTATCAATTATTATTAAAAATGTCGAATAGAACAAGAAAAACTTCAAATCTAATATCTAAATTATCCTACAACTACTTGGAAATAGTTACAGATAAATCCAAACCTGAGTACGGTCAATTAAAATTTACTCAGATAAGTGAAACTGAACCTGTAACTATTAATATTTCAGATATAGATGTCTATAGTGATTATGTTGGAGTTGGAACTTTCTTTATAAATAGCAATGGATTTTTAGTTTCTAGTATAGATTTGCGTGGAAATGTATGACTATAACAACAAGTATTCTTGGTACAGTTAGATATAATATTAGAGGAGAATTCTCTAATACACAATCTTATTCTATTGGTGATATTGTTACACATTTTGGGGCGCAATATCTTTGTAAAACTAATGGAAATTTTGTTCCTGGTGTATCTTCTTCATCTTTTTGGGAAAAACAAAGTGGAATTACAATTGATAGGGGAGAATGGAATAACTCAATAACATATCAAATTAATGATATCATAACTCTGACAACAGAATATCAGTATAATGATATTTACAAATATTATGATAAAAAAGTTTATATTTGTATACAATCAAATACCGCACAAAATCCATCTACAAATTCAAATCTTTGGGCAGCATTAGCGAATGGATCTTCATATTCTAAAAATGCTTTTTTATATGGTATAAACGAAGGATATTCCCCAGAATATAAATGTATTTGGAATGCTAAATCTCAAGCGTCTTTAGGTACAATTAATACAATTATACTTAGTACTCCTGGTTCTGGTATCAATACAAACACTTCTATTAATAATAAAAAAGGATTTAATACTGGATTATTAAAACTTATATCTATTGGAGATGGTACTGGATTTGAAGGCGTTGCATACGTTTCTTCTGCTGGAACTTGTTTTGGTGTAGAAATAATAAATCCTGGAACTGGGTATTATACTACTCCATCAATTATTGTTGATACTTATGTTCCTGGATATCTTGGAGCAGCATCATTACCAACATTTACTTCAATCATAACCAATGTTTCTACAGGTCAAACTGGAAATAATGCTTTATGTGGTATGGGAGATAGTGTTGGACCAGTGAAACCTCTAGGTACTCATGATTGTGGAATTCAAAAATTTACATATGTAAATAGAAGACATCAACTTGTAAATTTTGGCGCAAATAATACCAATTCTGGAGGAACACCACTAAGTGGATATACTTCCGGAGATTCAAATTTAGGTGATCAAACAACAACACAAGCACAATTTATTTGTTCAGATTACTTGGATGGAGTTTTACCAACTCCTGATGGAGATTATCCAAAAATTATTCAGGTTGAAGGTAGTATGGAAGGAACTCTTGTTCTATTTAATAATGGTGAAGTACATTATAGTGGTTACAATGCACACGGTCAATCTGGGGGAAATTATACTACAAATCCAACAGAACATTTTATAAGATGTGGATACTCAAATACTAATAAATCTGGAACATCTGTTTTAAGAGGTAAAAAGGCAATTAGAATTGCATCTACTTTTGGTGGATCTACTTCGGGGGCAATTTCTAATTATGCTTTAATAGAAAATCCAAATGGAACTAGGGAACTATATTCGTGGGGATACAATGGATATGGTCAATTGGGTGTTAATAATACAACTAGTCAAAGTATTCCACAATTAATAACATTTGATCAAACTACACAAGGAAAGATTCTTGAAATTTGGGCAACAGGAGGAGAATACGGTGTATTGTATGTTTTAACTAATGGTGGGAGATTATTCTCATGTGGATATAATGGATATGGTCAACTTGGAGATGGTACTGCTACTAATAGGTCAGTTTTAACTGCTGTTCTAAGTTCTGAGACTTCAACTTTATGTGGAACTTCAGGAAAAATTAAAAAATTTAGTATAAATGGTAATGCTAGTTATACATTTTGTTTTATAACGACAGGAAATAATAATGCTTTATATTCTTGGGGATACAATGGATATGGTGCTTTGGGTCATAATCATACAAATAATGTTTATTTACCAATTTTAGTATATAATAATGGATATACTGGACAATCAAACCCAGTTACTAGTTCGGGAACAAAAGGTACTGGGCAAAATGGTCTAATAAGTAATCCTGTAGATGTTTGGGCTATGGGTGGTGCTTCATACCAATTTACATTTTTGACTACTGGGTCCTCTATAATCAATAATACTTTATTTGCATGTGGATATAATGGTCATTATAATCTTGGTGACAATAGCACAACACAAAGAAATCTCTTTATAAATGTTAAATCAAATAATGATCAAAATTTAACTAATGTGATGGATTGTGTATCAAATAACGGTCATAGTAGCACTCCAATAAGTTCATGTATTTATAGATATAACTCATTATGGGCATCTATTACAAAACAAAATTTTGGTGAATGGTATTTTCAAGGTTATCATTTTGGATTATTTTCGACTGGAACTATAACCGCAACAAATTCTGATCAAGAAACTGATTCTAATTTCTTAGCTTCAAACTTTAGATATAAAAATAACGCCAAATGGCCTTATGCAAATAGAGGAAATTGGAAAATAATGATTCAGGGTCAAAGTACCAGTAAAACTCTAATGGCATTTGACCTAAATACTGGGGTAGGATACTACTCTATGGCAGACGGATCTTCAAATTATGCTAGATCAGTTATTTTAGGAGTTCCTTCAGGCAGAGCATCAGTAAACCCTTCTATATTCAGAAGAATTCGTCACAATCACATGTAATCAAATGGCAAATATAGTTTTAGGTAAGGTAAAATTTGTTAACAAAGGCAATTATATAGAAACTTCAACTTATACCAAAGGTGACATAGTTTTTTATGGTGGAATAAATTATATTTATAAAAATGACACACCTAAAAAAAATGTGCCAATAATTGTTCCGACTATTACTGGAACTATAACAACTGTTGGAATTAATACGTCATCTATAAATGTTTTATTTTCAGGATTCAATCCACTGGAAAAACTAAGTTACTTTATTGAAAGTTACACACCAGATTATAATAGTGATTATGGACATCTTCAACCAAGAACTGGACAAAGAGTATATTCTAAATATTTCGATGAAAATACAGGAATATCTGGAATTGGGTCAGTAACATCAAGTACTATTCAACTCAATCTAACAAATGTTGGATTTAACACATCAATTCTTACAAGTGCACCTGTTACAATTGGACCAAGAAGACTTGCAACTGGATATGATATTGCAATTAATGAAAAAGATTGGGATATTTATTCTGATGGATATGTTTTTAAGGGAAATTGGGATCCTCAAATACAATATTTGTCTGGAGATATTGTAGTTAAAAGAAATTCTTCGTATGTTTGTGGGGTTGGAAATTCTAACTGTGATCCTTTATTTGATTATCATGGTGCTTGGAGACTATTTTCAAGAGGTGATGATTTAATGCCTTCTGATAGAATAATGACATTTGTTAACAATCAACCTTTTGGTTGGAAAGGTCACCCATTTATTTTAGGTCCTACATGGGGAACAAATAATATGTGGAATGGAAATATTCCTTGGAATTCAACATTAGGAATTGGATCAACATCAATACATGCGTGGAGATGGAATTCTGGATGGGTTAAAACTCATGTACCTTACAGGGGAGCAGAAGGATTTATTAGTGGACTAGGAGTAATGATAAGTGACGGTGGAACTCCACAATATCAATATTCTCAATTGGATACTACACACATAGACCCACAAGAACAAGATATTCCTTATAATACTGATTTTTTAACTAATACTCAACCACAATTGGGAAATCAATCTGTAGAAAAAAATACACATTATCCCAGAATAGTTCAAGCATTACATGGTACTAATGCTTTGAGAGCATATTTGCTAAACAATGGGACGGTAAATGTTGCTGGCATAGGAGGGTATGGATATTGGGGAATGAGTAATAATGATGCTACTACTACTAATGCTTGTTATAGTATCCCCAAATCGGTATTTTTAAATAGAGCGATTGTAAAATTAGCAATTTCAAATTGTTCTTCTTACGATATTGATGGTCACATTATTGCATTAGACGAACATGGAGAAATACATCTTTGGGGTAGAAATGATACTGGACAATGTGGTATTAGTTCTGATGTACACAATCCAGATGTCTTTATTTCTGCAAATGGAACACTAGATGATTCTAGGTGTTGGAGAGTTCATTCTATGAATAAAGATGAATTTTTTAATTCTAAAAGAATAGTTGATATTTGGGCTGGGCATAGAACATCATACGCTTTGGATGAAAATGGTACTTTATGGAGTTGGGGATATAATCTGTATGGACAATTGGGATATCCAACCAATACTGGATTTCGCTCTTCAGATAGAAATAGGTCACCTAAACAAATTCCTATTGACTGGTCAACTTATGGAGGAATTCAAAAAATTATAATTGCATCATGTGAAGATGTAGATTTTACTGTAATACTCGATGGACAAGGTCAAATTTGGAATATTGGATATAATGCATTTGGTCAATTGGGTAGAAATAATTCCTCAAATGATAATAATACTTCATCATTAATAAGAATGACTGCTTGGTCTGGATTATCTGGAAATATTGCGAATGTTTGGGCAGATATTGATAATTCAAATACTGCACATATTTGGTTTAGAACTAATAATGGAAAATTTTATGGGATGGGGTATAACGGACATTATAATCTTACTGATTCAACTGCAACAAATAGATCTCTTCCTATTGAAATTTTAGGACCGAAAGGTAGTTTGACAAATATTGTCACAGTTTCTTCTGGTGGAAGAACTGGTGGTGTAACACAATTATTCTTGGATAGTGATGGATATGTTTATTCCACAGGATATAATGCATATGGTGAGGGTGGAGTTGGACAAGTTGGAAATATTGCAAATAATCTTGTAAGATATCAAAGTGTTGGTATTGCAGCTACAACAGCACAAAGAGCATGTGCTTATGTAATGCATTCTCCATATCATATGTCCAATCCTGGAAATACTCTACCATATACTGGTGCAAAATGCATTGATATTTTTGTTTCTGGTTATTATGATGGCTCCATTGGACATACTCCGAGATCATTTACAATGTTTGATAATGGCGAACTCTTGTGTAGAGGTAGAAATTATGATCTTGGTTCTGGAACTTATCGAGGAGATATTTATGGTTCAGCACCTATTCACAATTTTGGAGGATAAAAAAAATGACTAATAGAAAAATTGTTTCATTTTCATCAACTTATGATGGATATAATTTTCCAGATCTTCCTTTACAAAAAAGACCCATAATCGGAGTAACAACTGCACAATCATCACAGTTGATTTTTAGTGATTCGGGTGATTTAATAGATGAAAAAATTATATTAACTAACCACAATGTCTTTGATGAATCATGGAATCCAGAAGAATCGTCAATTTATTTGATAAAAAAAGATGGTAAAAAATATTATTCTACTCATCATTCATATACATTAACTAAATTAAAATCAACATTTAATTCAAAACTAAATGAAGAATCTTTATTTAATTTGCAATTTCATTCATTAGAATCTCTTGATTCTAATTTTACTGATGAAATTTTAAATACTAACACATTTATATTGAATAAATATAGAGAAGACTTCAATTATTTGAATTATCTTAGTATACCAAATCCGACAGATTCTGATAAGTATCTAATTCTAGATACACAGGTCGGAATTGCTTCAACTTAAATCCACTTTTCACTAATAAAATGTCATTTGCAACTAATCTTCAATCGATAAGTAAAAATCTTACCCAAGATTATAAGGGAGAGTGGAAATCTGGACAAATCTACAAATTGAACGACGTAGTAAGAGTAAACGGAAGAGCTTATATTTGCAAAACTAATTATTATATGGAAAATAATACTTATGGTGATAGAGTAAAACCAGAAATTGATCCTTCTGGATGGGAAACATATTCTTCTGGTTATATGTGGACGGGGCAATGGAAAGAATTCGGAGAATATTATCCTGGTGACATTGTAAATTATAATGCGGATCAATATGTTTGTATACAATATGGTAAGATGACACATCCAGTATATGATAGGGGTGGTGTATTAACAACTAAGTGGCAGAAAGTATCTTCATCATCCAATCAAAATAAAAAAAATAGAATTGTTGGATTTGGAAATAGAAATCCATTTGGGTGGGGAACTGAAAATTACGGTTGGCATCCTGGAGAACTAGATAATGGAACTCTAGAATCTCAAGGAATTGGATTTATAAATGGAGATTATGAATTTATTTCCATTGGAAGAGTAAATAGTGGAAATTATGGTTTGGGTGATAGAGGATATACTTTTAATGATAACCCTAATACTACTAATGTTGGATCTATGCAAGTTCCAGGTAGTCCTGGATTTGAATTTTTCGATTTCTATGATAACTTTAGAACAAGTAGTGGTTCTAGACCAAATATTATTCAACTTATTCAAGATGGTACTCAAATAAGTGGCGTATTATTTGATAATGGGGAAGTTTATTTTAGTGGAACTTCTGCTCAAGGTCAATTAGGGGATGGCGGCACTGGTTCTAGATTTTATATGAAACGTGTTGGTAGATCTAACAATATAACATCAAATATTTCAGGTTCAACTGAAGGTAGTAGAGGACAGGGTTTACTTAGAGATGTTAAAGTGATTAAAATTGCACAGACATCAAATACATATACTAACAACACTCCATCTTGTGGAGCATTAGATGACCTCGGAAGAATATGGACTTGGGGTCAAAATGATACTTATGCATTAGGAAGGAATTTTAATACAACAACTGCTACTGATAGTTCTAGACCAGGTTTTATTAGACCTTCTGCATTTGGAAATAGAAAGATTAAAGATTTTTGGTTAGCCGGAGGAAACTATAGGTATGGAATGGCCAAAGATGAAAATGGTGATCTTTGGGGTTGGGGGCACAATACAATAGGACAACTGGGTGTAGGTGAAGACTTAAATATTTGGGAACCAAAAAGAGTTCCTTATGATTGGCAAAGACATGGTGGAATTAAAAAGTTAACAACTGCTGGATATAATCTTAACTATACAAGTATCGTATTGACTCATGACGGTGTATTACACATGTCTGGACAAACCCAATATGGTCCTGGTTCTAATTTTTATGCTAGAGGAGATGATGAAAATGCTGTAGGAAGAAATTATGCACAATTTTCACCGATGCAAAAAATTTGGTGGGATAAAGCAAATTCTATTGGAGGGTTATCTGGGACAGAATTGAGATCTTTTTGGAATATTACAGATCTTTATAATGATGTTGAAGATTTTTGGTATAGTAAAGATTTACTTAATTCAAAATTGTTTATAAAGCAAAGAAGCACTGGTTTAATTTACGCAGTTGGAATATCTCGTAATTTTTCATTCTCAACACTTGGTCAATTAGCAGATCTATCTCAAGATCTTGGTAATGCTTTTTATTCTGAAGTGTCGCTTAGTTATCCAATACCTATGAATTTGGGTATAAGTGATTGTATTGATGTTGCTAGAATAGGTTTCGGTGATCAGGCAACTGGCAGCCAAGGTTTCTTAGGTGCAGCATGGTTAAATTCTGATGGTAGAGTAGTTGTTAATGGTGCTGCCGCAAACGGATTTCCAGAAGATGCAAGAGGGTTGGGAGTTTCTCCTAGAAGTGGATCTCAAATGGAAGGTGGTAGAAATAAACTTCCTTGGGAATTCAATCCAACCAGCTCATACGCTCCTAGACAAGTTAGATGGAATCAGAAAATTGCTGCAATTCAAAGTTATGGTACTGGTTGGTTTGCAATTTGTCAGGATGATAGGTTATACTATACTGGAACACAAACATGGCCAGCAGCATTTGAACAAGGAAGATTACAATCGACTTCATCAACTCATTCTAGCAATCTTTGCAGATTGCTTACATAAAAACCATATAGATAAACTATTGCACTTTTGATTTTTTTATGAATAATTTTGTAAATCATGTTTTGGAAAATGGTGGAAATATTCAACCATTAATAATTCCTTCAGAAAAAACTAATGGAACTGGATTGATGAATCCATCTATTTTAGTTGAAGGTGATATAATAAGAGTTATTGTTAGGCATGTAAACTATACATTTTATCATTCTGAAGAAAAACTTTTTCAGCATCAATGGGGTCCATTAACTTATGTGCATCCTGAAAATGATATGCATCTTAGAACTGTAAATTATTATTGTGAATTGAATGAAAACTTAGAGATGACTAGATGTGATAAAATTAATACATCTAAATTTGATACATATGAACCACAATGGGAATTTGTTGGATTAGAGGATGCTAGAATTTTTAGATGGAATGGTAAACTTTATACTTCTGGGGTAAGAAGAGATCTAGATACTATTGGAACAGGTAGAATGGAGTTGTGTGAAATTATTGTCAAAGAAGATTCAGTAGAAGAAGTATCTAGATTCAGAATTCCTCCACCAAAAGATCTAACTTCTTACTGTGAAAAAAATTGGATGCCAATTTTAGACTTACCAAATCATTATGTAAAATGGACTAACCCAACAGAAGTTGTTAAAGTAAATCCAGAAAATAAGAGTTGTGAATTAGTATCATTATCAAATCAAATTGACTTACCTAGAGATATTAGAGGAGGATCTCAAGTATTGTCGTCAAATGATTTTTATATTGCCTGTACTCATGAGGTAGATTTATTTAAGAGTGAGGTTGGAAGAAAGGATGCAGTATATCGTCATCGTTTTATTGTGTGGGATAAAAACTTCAATATAGTAAATTATTCAAAAGATTTTGCTTTTATGGATGGTCATGTTGAATTTTGTATAGGTATGGATAGATATAAAAATCAAATTCTCATGACATTTGGTTTTCAAGATAACGCGGCATATGTGCTTTCAGTTCCAGAAAAATTGATAGAGGACTTTATAAATGAGGGTCATTGATTGTTTTCCATATTTCAATGAGAAAGAACTTTTAGAATTAAGAATAAATCTTCTTTCTGATCATGTTGATAAATTTATTATCGTCGATGCCGATCACACCCATAGTGGAATTCCAAAATCATTTACTTGCGTTCAGACTTTAAATGAACTTGGTATTTTAACTGATAAAATTCAAGTTATAGAATTAAATCTTCCAAGTTATATTGAGGAAAATTGCTCTTGGGTCAGAGAGAGAATGCAGAGAAATGTAATAAGCAATTACATTGAAGATGGTGATATCTGTATTATAAGTGATTGTGATGAAATTATAAATCCAAATTTAATAGAATATTATACTAGTGTTTCAGAAAAACATCCACAAAATATTTTAAGAATTCCGTTAATATTTTTAATGGGTAGGGGGGATTTGAGAGTTTATGATGAATCTCATAATCCAGTTTCTTGGAATACGCCATTTATTTGTTTGCATGAACACTTAAAAAAATATACACTTTCTGATATTAGAGAAAGTTATGCGTTATCAACTCATCACATAGATTATTCTGATATTTTTATTACAGAAAATAATATAATTGAAGATGCAGGATGGCATTTTAGTTGGATGGGAGATATAACTAGAATTAAAATTAAAGAAGAATCTTTTTTACATTGGAATGAAGTTTCTGTTAAAAATAATTATGTTGCAGAAGAAAATAAAACTGACTGCTTGGGAAGAAAAGATCATATTCTTAAGAAGTATCCTATAGAATTGCTTCCTCAGAAAATTTTTGATTTAGATAGAGTTAGAAATTTTCTTCAATTAAAAAAACAAATTTCTGTAGTTCAAATTGGAACAAATAAATCTTATGATGACTTATCTAAACATTTAATTTCAAATTATGAAAATCTAAATTTTGGATTATTTGTAGAACCAAACTTAATATTCAATGATAAAATTGAAAAGTGTTATGAAAAGTTTGAAAATATTTCAATTGAAAACATTGCAATTGTTCCACAAAATTTTACTCAAGAAAACGAAATTGAAATATTTTACCACACTGGAGATCCAACATTAGAAACAACATCTTGCATAAAAGAGCATTTAATTAAACATGAGCAATATTATTCTGATGGAGAAATAAAGTCATTTAAAGTTCCATGTATGACTTTAACTGAACTTTTTGAAAAATATTCAATAAAAAATTTAGACTGGTTACTTTTAGACATTGAAGGTATAGATGCTGAAGTTATTTTAACTTTTAATTGGGAAAGTTATAACATTAAAAGAATTGAATTTGAGTATATTCATTTGGGAATATATACTGAAACTATTGAAAGAAAGTTTTATAATATGGGATATAAGAAAGTTGTTTCTTTACACGAATTTGATTGGGCATTTGAAAAATAATGGATATATCAATTTACTGCAATTGCTATAAAAATAATACTAACAAAAGAACAGAATACAATCAAAAAAATATAATGTTGGGTGCTATATCATACGAATCAGAATTAAAATCAAATTTATTTTTAAAAGAATTCATATTTGATGATACTGGCAATAATATTTCACATTTAAATCATTGGTTCGGCCAATTAACAGGTTTGTATTGGACTTGGAAAAATACAAATGAAGAAATAATTGGTAATAGTACTTATAGATTATTTTGGGGAGATTACTTTTTAAAAAATAATTTTGAGACCAATACGTTATATGTCCCAGAATCTATTGATATAAGAAAATGTATTAGTCAAAATATTAATACTGAAAATATCTATAATCATTACGAATATTGTCATGGACCAATTGGTTTGAAATTATTAGAAGAATTATCAGAGAAAAATAAAATATTTCTAACACCAAAAATGATTAATAATTTGAAAGAACAATTTACAATGAACTCTTTTAACATGTTTTTAAGTGAAAGACAAATTTTTAATAAAATATGCTCAATATTATTTGAAATTCTCTTTATATTCTTTTCTGAATATAAAGTCCGATATGAATTAACAGAAACCTTTAAAGGTCAAAAAAGAATTTTAGATTTTCTTTCAGAAAGAATACTACATATAATATATAAAAATTTAGATTATTTTTTACCAGGAGTAAAATTATCTACAATATCAACTATTCATTTTAATCACTAATTTTTTTTAATAATATGAAAAATAATAAAGAATTGACTATCCTTCTCAAGAATTATATTCACAATCCACAAAATGTAGAAAATAATTTTTACTTGGCGTCGTACTATGAATCTATAGGTCAAACTGCATCTGCACTATCATTTTACTTGAGGTGTGCAGAAAGATCGGAAAGTGATTTATTAAAATACGAATGCCTTATCCGTTGTTCGATATGTTTTGAAAAGCAAGGTACTAGAGGATTTACTGTTAAGGGATTACTTCAACATGCTATTTCAATTTTACCTAAAAGACCTGAAGCATATTATTTACTTTCTAAGTATTTTGAAAATAAAACTGAAGATGGTCATTGGAACGATAGTTATATGTTTTCTTCTATTGGTGAAAAAGTTTGTGAATTTGAAAATGAAAACCTAAGAACTGATGTCACATATCCAGGATATTTTGGAATATTACTTCAAAAAGCAATAACTAGTTGGTGGTGCGGGTTATGTGATGAAAGTAGGAATATTTTTATAGATTTGCATGAAAATTATGAGTTGAAAGATCCTTATAAGAAATTAGTGATTGATAATTTAATTAAATTAAATCAGTTTAAAGAAAAACCTGCATTTGATAGTTATGATAAAAATAAATATAAAAATATAAAAAACAAATTTTTAGGATTAGAAAATATAGAAAAAAATTATTCTGAAGCATATCAAGATATATTTGTACTTACCATGTTAAATGGTAAGAAAAATGGTACTTACCTTGAAATAGGAGCTGGAAATTCTTTTTATGGAAGCAATACTGCACTATTAGAAGAAAAATTTGATTGGAAAGGTGTATCTTTAGATATTGATGAAAGATTTGTAGAAAATCATAAACTTGAAAGAAAAAATCCATGTTTCCTTAAGGATGCGTCTATAGTAAATTATGATAATTTTCTCACAGCTTTAGATTTGCCAAAAGAAATAGATTATTTACAATTAGATTGTGATCCTCCAGATGTAACGTATAAAATTTTACTAACAATACCTTTTGAATTGTATAAATTCGCAGTTATTACATATGAGCATGATTACTACTGCGATGAAACAAAATTATACCAAGAAAAATCTAAAAAATTTCTTGAAAGTTGTGGATATATAAGAGTTGTTAATAATATTTCTCCAGACCAATTTAGAAGTTATGAAGATTGGTGGGTTCACCCTGATTTAGTTGATACTTATATTATAAAAAAAATGACTCATATAAGTGATAAAGTTATAAAAGCAGAAAATTATTTAATGGTATGACTATCCCCGTAATAGGAACTGCAGTCGTTAATAATCCATATTGGGTAAAAAAACTATATATGAGTATTGATTATCCCGTTGATAATTTTTTGATTATTAATAATAATGGTAGAGGAGAAATTGACGACGAACTAGATATTTTAAAAGAAATAAATCACGAGTATGTTAAAAATATAAAAATTTGTCACTTACCATCAAATATTGGTTGTGGTGGGGCTTGGAATTTGATTATTAAATGTCACATGCATAGTTCATATTGGATCATTGTCAATGATGATGTTTCTTTTGATACTGGATGTTTGGAAGAAATGCATACTACTATTACTAATGACCCAGATATTGGAATAATTCACGGTAATGTGGGAGATCATAGTGTCGGTAGTTGGGATTTATTTCTTATTAGTGACCATACAGTTCAAAATTTTGGACTATTTGATGAAAATTTATATCCTGCTTATTGTGAAGATGCTGATTACTTGATGAGAGTAATACATAGACCAGTTAAAAGAATAATTGGATTAAAATCTAATTACTTTCATGGAGATGGAAATAAAAATCAGTATTATACTCATGGTCGCCAAACTCAAAAAAGTGAACCGGAACTTGAATCTAAGTTGACTGTTGTAAATCAATTGAATATAGAATATCTTACTGAAAAGTGGGGACCTGGATGGAGGATGTGCGATCCGAATTGCATACCTTTTAAAGAAGACGCTCAATTTATTTCCACAACTACTTATGATTTGAAATTTGTCAGGCAAAAAAATTTAGGATTTTGATATAATAATGAAAAAACGTATTGCTATTATTGGAAAGGGAACTGCAGGATCACAATCTATTATCCATTTTCTTCGTTTTATGCCAGATTGTGAAATTCATTGGTATTTTGATGAAAACATAGAAACACAATCGGTAGGGGAAGGATCTGGATTAGATCTTCCTAGAAATCTTTTTGAAAACCTAAATTTTAGTTGTGAAAATTTAGATAAAATTGATGCAACACTAAAAATAGGAATTTATAAATCTGGGTGGGGAGAAAATGGTACTCCATTTTTACATGGTTTTCCTTCCCCTAATGTCGGGTTACATTTTAATGCAAAATCTTTACAAAATTTTATCTTAGATGAAATAAAAGATAAGGTAGTAATTCATAATAAAAATATCAAATTTTCTGATATAAATGCAGATTATATTATGGATTGTTCTGGAAAACCAAACTCTTATGAAGAATTTTATAAATCACCCTTTATACCAGTAAATTCAGTTTATATAACGCAATGTTACTGGGAATATCCTAAATTTCAGCATACTCTAACTATAGCAAGACCTTATGGATGGGTTTTCGGGATACCATTAAAAAATAGATGTTCTATTGGTTATTTGTTTAATATGAATATCAATAATCTTGATGATATTAGGAATGATGTTTTAAATATATTTAAAGAATATAATTTAAATCCCAGTGAAAATACGAGGCATTTAGAATTTAATAATTATTATCGTAAACAAAACTTTACAGAAAGAGTAATTTTCAATGGTAATAGATCATTTTTTTTAGAACCACTTGAAGCAACATCTATTTCATTAATGAATATAATTCAACGTGATTCATTCGATGTATGGAATTTGAATATCTCTATTGAACAGGCAAATCTTAAATATATAAGAAGTATTCGTGAAATAGAAACTATGATAATGTTGCATTATTTTTCTGGATCAATTTATAATACAGAATTTTGGAAATATGCCAAAGAAAATGGAAAACAATCTATAGAGAATAGTCTTAAACATGATAAAAAATTCTTAGAATTTATTCAATATGCATTGAATATTAAACAATCAAATCTTTGTGACCAAAAACCTTCATATGGTTCCTGGTGGGTTGGGTCTTTTTGTCAGAATATTAAAGGTCTTGGCATAGAGTCGGTTATTAATGGTATTATCAATGCTGGTGAACTATAACACACAAGTTAATTAATTTTTTTATAAATAAGTTGTAAATAAAAATAAAAAATAATAGAGTAGGTATGTCCACCCCAAATATTATAACAACATCTTCTATTGTAGGAGTTTCTACTTTCTTAAATCTTACATCTACTTCTGCAACTGTATTAGTAACTAATCCAGCAAGTAGCAATAAAATTTTTAAGGTCAATTCAATTATTGTTGCAAATGATAGTAATATAGGTGTTGCAAAAATATCTGTAAGAATTCATAATGCTGCCAATGGTGGTGGTGTGGGATTTAATATTGCCAATAACGTTTCTATTGCAAACGAAGTGACACTCATTTTAATTGATAGAGCTTCATCAATATATCTGGAAGAAGATCGATCTATAGTTGTTCAAGCGAATACTGCAAATTATCTAGATATAATCTGCAGTTTCGAAACTATTTTATAATAATAAAATGACAGTTTTTAGATTTGGTAGATTTAATCGCGTTTCTAAAGTTACTGGTGATTCCACGGTTGGTGGTATTGATTACCCATCATCTACCCAAGTATCTTCAAATGGACCTAAAACTGTTTTAACTTATAATTCCTCTGGAAGTATATCTATTGGTTCAAGTATTACTTCTCAATCATATACTCCTACATACAAAAGTAGATATATTAAATCTAAGGTAGATACTGTATTTAATAAAATTGATTATCTTATTGTTGCTGGAGGTGGATTTAGTAGTCCAGGTGGGGGAGGAGGTGGAGGAATGATTGAGTCACTCAATAATAATAATTCCACATTTAATGCAAAAACTTTCGTAAAAAATTAAGAATAAAAGAGTTGTATTATCATCAAATATTCTTTCATTATGTTTTTCAAGACGGGCAGAGAGCACATTGTGCTTGGGATAAAGCAAATTAATTTTTTTTTTAATGACAAAAATTAAAAATTTGATCTGATAAATAATATAAATAATGTATATAAAACATTAATTAAAATGCCATTCAAGATTAATGGAACTACAATTATTGATGATAGTAACAATATTGTAAATATTGGTATAGTAAGTGCAAGTTCAATTAGTGCAAGTTCAATTAGTGCAAGTTCAATTAGTGCAAGTTCAATTAGTGCTAATTCGTATAACCAAAATGGATCTCCATTAATTTCTGGAATATCTGGAATAGAAATTTCAAATAATGGTCAGTTTGTAGGAAATGGAGTTTCTACTATAAATTTTAAAGGTTCTGGAATATCTACTATAACTTCTAGTTCTGGTATATCTACTATAACTTTTACTGCTAATACTGATCCTTCTCCGTTTATAACCACGGTAGCAGGTATTCATACCTTATCCAATGTAGGTATAGGAACCACAAATCCAACTAGTAAACTTACAGTATCTGGTGATGTTAAAGTTATTGGCATTATAACTGCAACAACATTTTCTGGTTCTGGATCTAGTCTTACAAATATTCCTTCATCACAATTAACTGGATCTCTTCCTGCGATTAATGGTAGTGCTCTTATTGGTGTTATTGGAAGTGGTAGTGGTGTAATTATTAGCGATGATGGAACTGTAAGAGGGACAGCAGGGACAATAAATTTTGGTCCAAACTTAGATGCTACTTTTGCTTCCGGTACTGCTACCATTACCGTAACTGATGGGGCATTAGATATTACATCTTCTCTATTCATTTAAATAAAAAACAATGGCACTTTCAAAAACATCATTATCACCTATAGTATCGATATCTGGTATTACTACTGTTGGAATTTATACAAATCCTGCAAGTACTAAGACATATATAAAAGCATTTGTGATTCATAATGCAGGTTCATCAAATTCATTCTGTAGATTACATCAAGTTCCTCCATCTGGCGGTTCTGTGGGTGCTGCAAGTTCCAATAATGAATTCTTTTCACAGACCATTAATGCTGGAGAAACTACATTTTTGGAATATCCTTATCCACTTACACTCATAAGTACTAATGATAGTATACGATTTTATAATTCTACTGCAGGTCAAGTAATTAATATACAAATTCTTGGCGATAGAGACCCCTAATTATGGCATTTCGTTCTTACACACCAGTTAAATTAAAGTCTACATCTTGGAGAGGATCTAATACAGATAAACTTTTTACTGCAACTGGTGGAGTTATTACTACATCTGGTGGGTATAAAATTCATACTTTTATAGGAGATGGAACTTTTGTAGCTAGTGGAATAAAATTCGTTGAAGTTCTTGTTGTTGCTGGTGGCGGTGGCGGTGGCGGGAGTCACGGAGGAGCAGGTGGAGGAGGAGCAGGTGGATTAGTATATCATTCGGCCAAAGAAGTTACTAGTGGTACAATACAAGTAGTTGTTGGTAATGGAGGTCAAGGTGGTAGATATTATGCTGCCTCAACTTCAGGAAGTTATGGAGCATCAAACAACTCACACGGATTTCAAGGAGGAAATAGTTCTTTTGGTGATATTATAGCAATTGGTGGTGGGGGTGGAAATGAATCATTTTATACAGATAGTATCTATAAAAATGGTGGAAGTGGTGGTGGTGCTGGAGATTATTATTTTGGTGTTGCCAATCCTGGTGCTTCGAGAGGTGGATTAGCAACTCAAGCTAATAGTGGCGGTGGTATCGGATATGGATTTCCTGGTGGAAGTAGAGGACCAGGCGGACCAACGCCAGCAGAAGATAATTCACACACAGCACCACACGAAGGATCTGGTGGTGGTGGTGCTGGAGGAACTTCTACTGGAGGCGGTACAAGCACTGCAAGTAATGGTGGAATTGGTTTGTATTTTCCGCAATTTATTACTGCAGGAAGCCCAGCAGGTTGGTTTGCTGGTGGTGGGGGGGGTGGATACTATACTGCTGGTTACACACCAACTAATCAGACAAATACCGATACTGGTTGGAAAGGGGGTGGTGGTAGAGGTGCTGATGGTGGAAATGGAGCGGTTGTTGGAACTCCAAATACTGGAGGAGGAGGTGGTGGTGGATCAGGAAATAACACTACCCCAAATGCGCCGAATGGTGGTTCTGGTATAGTTATAGTACGTTACTTAGAATAAATAAATAAAAGAAAAATAAAATGGCACACTTTGCAAGACTAGATGAAAATAACTTAGTAATCCATGTATCTGTTGTGGATAACAATAATATTCTAGATGAGAATGGAAATGAAAGTGAAGAAGTTGGAATTACATATTTGAAAAATATTCATGGTGGAAATTCTAAATGGAAACAAACATCTTATAATTCAAGTTTTAGAAAAATGTATGCAGGAATTGGATACTCTTATAATGAACAATATGATATTTTTTTACCACCAAAACCATTTAATTCTTGGAATTTAAATACAGAAACTCTTGATTGGGGGGCACCAATTCCAAGTCCAAATTTGGAAAATAAAGTATATTTTTGGGACGAAGAAAATCAAAATTGGATAGAAAATGAATATCAACTTTTAATTAGCGAGTAATAAAATGAGAAAAACTTATACACTTTTTTGTATTCATACTGCTATTTCATTATTAAGACCTGGTGCACAATATGCATTTAGCAATATGAATTTTTTGCAGTGGGACGACCCAAGACCAGTTCCAAGTACTGAAGAAATTGAAGAAACTTTAAATAAATTAAAAGATTTTGAAGACAGTATTGATTGTATTGAATTGATAGAGGAAGAATAAATGGGATTGATATCCTATCAACTACCAAAGGAAATCAAAAAAGTATTATCCAATAGAGATAAATTTTTTACTGCAACTGGTGGTGTCATATCGAGAAATGGTGAATATACCATTCACACTTTTATAGGAGATGGAACTTTTACTGTTTCCGGAGGCACACCTATGCCTATTGAATATTTGATTGTTGCTGGTGGCGGTGGCGGTGGTTCTGATATGGGGGGCGGCGGCGGAGCTGGAGGAGTATTAATCGGTTCTACATCTTTAAGTACTGGTACATTTAATATTGTTATTGGTAGTGGTGGTGCTGGTGCTCCTGCTGGTACTTCTGGTCCCAGAGGAACTAACGGAAATAACACCACAGGTTTAGGACTTATTGCTATTGGTGGTGGTGGTGGTGCTAGTGACCATGATAGTGATAGTTATCCAGCAGGCAATGGAGGTTCTGGCGGTGGAGGATCAGGTGGTCGTCTTAGTTCAGGTTCTTATGGAGGATTACCTGGTACAGGAACACCTGGACAAGGATTTGATGGTTCTCCTAGCGGTGTAACTTGGTATCCAGGTGGTGGTGGTGGTGCTGGTGGTGGTGGAGGAACTAATCCAGCAACTGGTGGAGATGGGATTGCTAGTGCTATTTTGGGTACTAGTTATTTTTGGGGTGGCGGTGGAGGTGGATCTGGACATTCTAGTATTGGAGGAAACGGTGGCAAGGGTGGTGGTGGTGGCGGAGCAGTAGGAACTACTGTAGGTGGTTCTGGATTTAATTCTGGTGTTCCTGGTGGCGGCGGTGGAACTAGCTCCCAAACCAATACTCCAGGAGGTAATGCTGGAGCAAATACTGGTGGCGGTGGTGGAGGAGGTAGTCACTATAATTCTAACAATTTTGGTGGTAATGGTGGTTCTGGAATAGTTATAATTAGATACAAAACACCAAATATTCTAGGAAATACTATTAATCCTTATGTTAGTTTATCATACGCAGTGAATAGTAATTTAACTGTAACAAATTTCAATCATGAAAGGTCTACAAATATATTCAAAACATCTGGGGGAGGTAGTTGGGATAATAATGCATACAGTCTAACCGGATTTACTGCGCCATGTACTTTGGAATTTAATAAGCAGGCTGCTGCAGGAGATAATGGGGTATCATATGCGGCGATAGGGTGGAATGAAGATCCATGGGTAGGTGTAGGTATCAATAATCTGGATTATGCGTCTTATCCATATACTAAAAATTCATATAGAGTTTTAAATAACGGAAATGAAGTTTCAGTTGGTGGATCTTGGAGTAGTGAAAAAAAGTTTTATATTGTATATGATCCTGACGGTTTTATGAGACATTATAATGGTGAAACTTTATTATATTCAGTAAATTATGGATATAATAAAATTGTATATGTAGATAGTAGTTTTAATTCTCCAAATACAACTTTTGGTGGGTTTTCGAATATTAAGGCATCACAAAGATATTGGAACGGCACCAAATACATTGACCTTCCATATGGTATTAGCACTCTCAGTATGCCCCCCACTGGGAATCATAGTAGAAATTCAACAGCAAGATCTGATCCTAATGCATCATATCTAATACTCAATATTCCATTTTGGGGACCAAACAATAATACTTCTACATCAGAAGGAATTGCCGACATTCATGCTACAGTAAAAGGGAGTGGAACCAATTTAACACTTACTAATAATAGCAGTTTGGGTATAAGTACATCACAATACAAATATTATGGTGCCAGTGCGAGTTTCAATTATTCTAATCTTGATACTCCAGCACTATCTGGATTAGACGGTGCAATGACTTTTGAATGTTGGTGGAGACATGGCGGAGGGACCTCTGGATTTGGTGATCAGTCTGGTACTATATGGAACAGTAACCCCGGTGGTGGATATTCTGGCCCCGGAATGGGTTATAGTAAAGGTGGTACTTTTTATATGAGTGGATGTGACATAGATTCAACTGTTTTTAATCCTAGTGTTGGAACTTGGTATCATTTAGCATTTGCTAGAACTGGGACAGGTAGTGGGCACACTTCAAGATTTTTTGTGAATGCTGTTCTTTATCGATATGGTACAAATGATACAACAAATCACAGTACAGTATGGAGATTTGGTATAAGTAACGGTGGATATACTTATGGATCAATTGGTTATATGCAAGATGTACGAGTATATTCTGGTTTGTGTAAATATACTTCTGATTTCGGTTAAACATAATTAAAAATGATTGATATTTTTAAAATTTCAATCTACCAATCAAATATTATAAATTGGGGACAAAAGAAAAAATACATAAACAAAAATATATTATCAACTTTAGAAAAAAATTATTCATTTATAGAAAAATTTTCTAAAATTTTTTGTGATGATTTGTTGGCAATATCCAATGATTTTAATTTAAATCAATATAAAATAATTGATACATGGTCTATTTCATATAAAAAAAATGATTATCACCAAGTTCATAATCATAGAACAATAGGTTTAACCGCAATCATTTATATTGAATATAATGAATTAGAACATGAACCGACATATTTTATTTCGCCATTTAATGATCCAATAAAAGATACTTCTTTAATATATAAACCAAAAAACATTAAAGAAGGATCAATTATTGTTTTTCCAAGTTTTTTAAATCATTTTTCAAATCCAAATAAATCATATAAAGAAAGGATAATATTTGCATTTGATATTATACCAAAATCAAATGCATCTATTTTTTAACATAAATAACTAAAAACCTCTAATGTATATTGGATATCCATAAGATATGGGACCATACATTAAACTTTAGTTTGATGGATCTTAGACTACATTTAATTTGTCCCGAAGTGGTTGTTATAGATAAAGAATAGTTATTCATACTTAATATAAATACTTATTACTGTAATATGTCAATCTTTAAGGTATTTTATGACTATGATGAATGTAAGTATTATAGAATCTTTATCTAAATTTAAAATCATACCTTTATTGTATCACAAGGAGAATTTTTAAATGGGACTTAAATATTTCAATAATAGAAATTCTGGAGATCTTGATATTGCAGAAGTAAAATATGATTCTTTTGGTAGATCAACTACACAACTAAATGCAACTGGTGGAGTTATTACTACATCTGGAGCATACAAAGTACATACATTTTTAGGTACTTCAAATTTTGTAGTAGTTATTGGTTCTGGACTAATAGAATATATAATCGTTGCTGGCGGCGGCGGTGGCGGTGGATGGGGTGGTGGAGGAGGATCTGGGGGAGTAATTGTTGGTTCTACCACGATAACTACACAATCATACAATATTACTGTTGGTGGAGGCGGCAGTAGTGGAAATGAAGTATATTCGCCTGGTGGGGCGGGCACATTTAGTAGTGCTTTTGGATTTACCGCTTTGCCTGGTGGTGGTGGAGGTCACTATAATGCAAATCCGGCGCCGAGTGGAACTTGGGGATCTGGTGGTGGCGGTGGAATGGGCGAGGGTAGTGGTGGTGCTGGAGCAGCAGGAACTCTTGGACAAGGATTTGCTGGTGGCAATGCTTCAAATAATATAGGTGACTGGACATCTAATAGAGGTGGAGGAGGTGGTGGAGCAAGTCAAGTTGGTTATAGTGGTTTCGTTTCTGTTTCTGGTGCTACTAATGCTGGTAGAGGTGGAGATGGATTACCATCATCAATTAGTGGAATAAGTACATTTTATGGTGGCGGTGGAGCTGGTCATGGTGGATATACATCAGGTAGGGGCATAGGTGGTTTAGGTGGTGGTGGAGCTGGAGGTCGGCATACAGTAGTTGGTGGTGATAATGGTCTTCCTAATACAGGTGGTGGGGGCGGTGGTGCTTGGGGCGGTAGTGGTCAATTATGTGGTTTAGGTGGTTCTGGAATAGTTGTAATTAGATACTTATCCACATAATAATAAAAGGAGAACTAAAATGGCACATTTTGCTCAATTAGATGAAAACAACACAGTAACACAAGTAGTTGTAGTTTGTGATGTTGATACTTGTAACGAAGAAGGTTTTGAAGTAGAAGAAATTGGACAACAATTTTTAAAAAATATGTATGGTGAAGAAACTACTTGGTTAAAAACTTCATACAATGGAAATATTAGAAAAAATTATGCTGGCATTGGATATAAATATGAAGAAAAATTAGATTCTTTTATTCCACCAAAACCATTTGAGTCTTGGATACTTGACGAAGATTTATATTATTATGTTGCCCCAGTTTCTAAACCACAAGAAGAAGATAAAATTTATTTTTGGAATGAAGAAACTCAAGAATGGGTATAGTAAATTTTGTTTCTGTTCTATACTAGCATAGTATATAAAAAAATATTATGAATATAGTAATTGTCGGTGGTGGAAATTCTGGATGGTTATCTACCTTATTATTATCAAAATCAGCAACTCATCATAAATACACACTAATTTCTTCTGCCGATATTTCTCCAATTGGTGTTGGAGAAGGCACAACAGGAAAATTTATAGATATTGTTAATTTGACAAGTACTCAATAATAATGTATAATACCTTTGTAGGATATGATACTTGACAGTAGTGTGTAAATAACTTATAATCAACAAAAAATATCCAAATATGAATTTTGCAGTTTATTCGAAAGAAAATTGTCCTTATTGTTCCAAAGTTAAAATGGCACTGGAATTGACAGGAAATCAGTTTGTGGTGTATAATCTTA
>Ga0247844_1003479_pt1 | contig 22953 bp, 30 predicted proteins | sample LaCtaG_FD_192421 | JGI IMG/M metagenome (GOLD analysis project Ga0247844, IMG submission 192421) | Freshwater microbial communities from meromictic Lake La Cruz, Castile-La Mancha, Spain - LaCruzMarch201714.5m_1 | ecosystem: Environmental > Aquatic > Freshwater > Lake | place: Spain: Castile-La... | reverse complement strand
CTGTGCACATTCTCTCATATTGACTTCTGACAGCAGCTTTCCCCACAAGCATAGTCCCCCACACAGGATCATATATCCATAATTTGTTCTTATACTCAAATATAGATACAGCGTGTCCAAATATCTGTTTGTTGTTTACATCATCTCCCAGGTAGTATGTGAACCCATATATGGATGAATATGCATTAACATCACTCTTCAACACAATGCTGGCCCGAGAGGAATGTATAAGAGCCTCTATAAAGCAAGAATTAGGCAAATCTGTATAGAACTTAGAAGATGTACCATATACACGTTTACCTTCTAATATACCAACAACAAAGGAGACGTAGGTTATAGCACTAAAAACACCTAATATAACAAGGGGTTTAATTAATCTCTTACAGAAGCTATATAAGCTTTTCGTATAATATTATTTAGGCTAAAATATCCTTGCCTTCTGTAACTAGCTGTCGTAACTGTGACAAAGTTTTGCCTGTCCTATATTCGAAATGTGGATAGTCTTTAAAAGTTTTCCAGCTTCCACCCCATTCTAGGTTATATTTTTCTGCAACAATTGCAGCTTTTCTATGAAATTGTTCAGCTTCAGCAGGCTTGGTGCCATCAAGATATTTACCGTCTTTAAATACTCCCATATCGACTGCAATACCATAATTATGATTACTATATCCAGGCTTTGCATTAGTCACAATCTTACCTGGGGATGTTCTTCCCTGTGCATAGATCTTACTTTGTTCATCCCATGTTCGATTTCCAGAGATGGCTTTATATTCATAGCCATATGCCTTGGCTAATATCTGGCTTTCAGCTATCCAGTTTCTAAAAATTTCTTGAACTTTGGGATGTAAAGTTGCAACATTCTTTGCACTTCTTTCATCTATAACGCTTAAATCCATTTTTAATCCTTAAACAATTTTCCAGTAGACGCATCTTCTGCTGCCTGCATTGTAGGGACATCTGGATATTTTGTTGTCTCTTCTGTATTATATCTTTGCTTATCTTCTTTAGGAAGAGATGAAACGGGACATTGGGTAGGTGAGCAGCTAGTAAAAAGAATAACCGGTAAAGTTAGTATGAGTGTTCTCATACTATTATTTATATTATATTTTAGCTAGAAGTACATTCTTTAAAGACCCCATATGTCCCGCATGTGGTAATTTGAGCGTTGTCTTTAAAATTCTTATTTTGTAAAAGACAATAATGAAGTTTTTTTAAATTATATGAGGGCACAGTTGGAAATAAATGGTGATCTAGATGAAAGCTTAGATTCCAGTTAAACCCGAGAAATATTTTATCAAACCAATTAGGGTACATAGTTCTTGAGTCATCTATTGTATTTTTACTCACTCCAAAATGTTCACATATACTTCTTAAGCGAGATAAGAAAGGAATAACAAGAAAGTTTGGTATAATCCAGTATAAAATATATAATTTAAAAGTACCTGTAATTATAAGTGTAAAAAACACAAATAATGTAAAAATAATACAGCCTATTTGCTCTCTATAATTTGTCTTATATGATAAGTGATCTAATTTTTTTGCAGTTGTAAAACCTCGTATAATGTATTTTGTTTTTTCTATTATAGTTTTATCATTGCAAAAAAGATTAACAATATAATGTATACCAAAAGTATACTTCAGTACATTTTTTAAAAATGTCATTTTTGATTGTGGGAAAATATATTCTATATTATTTTTTTTATAAATAAAATCAGGGTCTTGATCACTATTTGCATGTTTATGGTGAAGTAAATGTCTATACCTATACTTTTGTTGTGATGAAAACAAAGGGTAGTATAGAAATAAATTACCAATTAGATCATTTAACCATTTATTTTTACATATTCGGTAGTGAACACTATCATGTGCTATCGCACAAAGACTGTGTTGTCTTGCACCTATAAGACAAATAGTAATGAAAGAAATAAACGGGTTAGATAATTTTATAGATAAAAAGATAAGCGTAAAAATAGATAGATACTCAATGCATATTTGACCTAGAGATTTTAATAAACAAGGTTTAGAAAGATTAACCAAAGTATGGCTATCTACATCTATTTTCATAATATATCTTTATTTTACGAGATCTTTGGCTTTATCCCAAATTGAATCTGGTTCTTTACCATCTTTGCGCCAGCTATTAAGAATCGCATAATAAACTAAATGCTGCTGATCTATGATAAAGAGCTTATTGTTTAGTTTATCAGTATATTCTGTTATACCAGCATTTTCGTTAAGTTCTACACCTTTAAAGGACTTAAATCTTACCTTATACGCTTTGATGAGGGTGTTGTAGCGGAGCAGACCAAACTGAGTAACAAGACCTCTGCCGTCATCAGTAAAACCAATGAAGCCAGAGTTCTGTACGTCATATCCATTGGGTGTTGATGCATCATAAGAGGCTATTTCATCCTTTACTTTGTCTGGTGTAACTGTGGTACACGCACATAACAACAGACTACTCAGAGAGAATATCGCGAATTTTTTGTACATCTTTATTTTTAATTGCATCTTCAACTGAATCGTTGAAGTCAACTTCCTTTTGCTGTGTTTGTGCTTTCTTCATTTCCGGAGTATTTTTTGCACCAAAGACGTTATTGATAGCTGCAAATATTCCTGAAATGGCTCCTAATACAGCTTCAACTATTCCCATAAATTACTCTACGTAACTTGCAGTAGCGTCTTTACATCCTTTAGCGATTGCATTAAGAACGTCAATTGCTAGCTTTGTATTTCCACCAACCTTATTAAACTGTATGGAATAAAGATCCTTAATAGAAGTTACATAATTGACCCAATGTGTCTTCTCTACAGGAAGATAATCGGCAAGAGCTTTTTGTAGTTGTTCGGGTGTAGGAGCAGTTCCTTTAGTTAGCCCTTCCACAATAGCTGCAACATGATTAATCATTCTTGCTTTCTCAACTCTATCGCTTCCAGAAACAGCCTGATCAAGAACAATAGTACAAGTCAATGTAACAGCAGGTGCAATATAAGGGAGAGCGTTTTCTACAGTCTGTACTGGATCGATTTTATTATCTGTCCCAGTTGTTGCACAACCAGCAATTAAGAGAGGAACGAAAATTAAAGGTAGTAAGTGTTTCATGTAATTAATTAGTCTTTTCGTTTAGTATTTCAACCTTTTTATCTCTTTTTTCTTTTTGAGTCCTGCTAATAGACTGATCAATAAACGCGCGAACAGCAATAAGCCCTTGCAAAATAAAATTAGCAGTAATTATTGTTAAAGATACATTAGAAATTTCGTTAAATTGTTTATATTGATTTAAATCGACTATTAGAGCAGGAATAGCTGCTATAAAGAAATACAAAAACGCTCTTACCCAAGCACAATCTTTCATTAAAGTATTTATTCTGTCGTTCACGATAATGACAACAAATACTTGAGACGATTTAAAACAGCTAACATTTCATCACGTATATTCAATAAATCGGTATCCTTTGTAGCATCAAGCTCTTCATTAAGTGAAATAAAGTATCTTATATAATCATTAATATAGTCCATATAATTGTCAGTCAAATTATCCAATTCAATACTGTATGTAAGTTTGGCTTTAACCTTCCCGTATTTGCCCATATAAATTTCAACAAAAGAGTCAATTAAATCATTTAGGTTTTCGTAGGCTTTACCAAAAGCTTTATGCTGTGCATAGCTTTCAGTCTGCCAGTGAAATATTCTTAATTGCTGTTGTATCTTTAAAAACGGTGAAATAAGCTTCATAAAATTATTTAATAGGTTTAACTACATTAAAAGCATTACAAAGTAGTTCAATATATTGTAAATCGTTATTACTATAGTTAAAAGATTCGTAATCACCATAAGGATCATTATCACTTGCTGCAAGCGTAGATGAGGATTTCTTAATTTTCTCCGATATTAAAATAAGCAACTGATGTAGTACCATATCAGAAAGAGCGGCTTTTACAAACTCATCAATATCTTTATATTCAAACTTACCCTTCAATACTTCAAAAGGATTAGCATAAAGACCGAAAACATAATGTGGTAAATATTTTATCGCAATAGTAGCGCAATCTTTAATTACATGGAAAGCTGCGGGGTTATTAATTGTAACACCTGTTTCAGGATTTGTGCTAGCTTTTGTAGCTGGTCCAATAAGCTTGCTTTGCTTTGCTTGACTATATTGTAAGATAATATCTATAAATTTCATATTAACTTTAATTCTTCTACTACTTCTTCCTTCGATATACATTTATGCTCAATCCCGTAAAAATCTAGAACATCCAAACCGCCTTTATCGAACTCATACTTTAATGTATAGATAACTTTCTTGATATTATGACCTGCTATAGCTTGTGCACAACAAGTACAAGGTTGCAGGGTTATTGCCATAGTCTTAGCTTGACCAAATGATATACGGGATAATAAATTAGCTTCAGCATGAATCATATATGGTCTCCTCTTATTTCTATCTTCCCAAAAAGAAGTATCTATTTTCTTACCAGCAGCTAGTCCATTATAAGCAACACCAAGAACTTCATTATTGTGTCCTAAAGCACATGCCCCTACTTTCATATAAGGGTCTTCGCTCCTGCGGGTGGCCGCCCAAGCAAGCAACAGTGCGTGTTTATCCCAATCGATTCTTGGCATAGTGATCTAGAATAGCTTTGACGTCAGAAAGAAGATAAGGCACAGGATAATAAGAGAACTTCTTTGTTTCTTTATCAAAATATATAACACCTAATTGATTAACTCTTCTTCCTGTTAAACCGTGAAACATATAAGCGTAAATTGATAGTTGAAGGCCATATGTATTAAACTCACATGCACTTAAATGCTGAATAGGGTTTAAAAGACATTCATTGTACTGACTGTAAAGATTAAACTTCTTATTTGTTTTTAAGTCAAAAATACTGAACCCACCATTTTTCTCTAAACGGATAATATCGGAAGTACCAGCAAGTTTGTAATAATGATTAAAAAGCTTTTCTTCAACTAGCAATTCATCATCTTTATCAATAACTCCTAAATCCTCATATGCTTCAATAATATCTTCATAACCTTCTTGTACGGTATGTTCTTTATGATATTGCTCTAAAGCATTATGAAAATTTTGACCGTATACTTTACTATCTCCATTGATCTTCTTCCACTTCGCTTTTACTTCCTCTTGCGAGATTCCTTCTTTATCTGCAATCCGTTTTGACATCTTTTCAACGTCAAAGGGTTTTTTATAACGAGATAATAAAGTCGTCGTTGAAATGTATTCTTCTTGTGTGAGAGGATTTTTATAGGTATGCGCTACGGGATCAAAATATAACATACCTTATTATAACATAAAGATATTAAAACTCAACCCAAGATATAGACGCAAGTAAGCCCACCACCGACTTTTGATTTATGTACAATACTATAACCCATTCTAACTAGTCTCTCATTCAAGACATCAAACCACTCTAAATCAACATTTAGAATTATACTAGAGTTCTTCCTATCTACTAAAATTGTATTAGTAAATTCTTCGCAGACTGCCAAGCAAGTCTGAACTGACTTCATACATATATTTATTCTTCGTCGTCAGTAAAGTCGTCATCACCGTCATCTTCGTAGATATTTGAGTCGAGCTGGGTCTCTGTTTGATATGACCCTCTTTTTAAACATTTAAATAAAATATCAGCTTCATCTTCTTTTAGATAAAGAATACCCACATCATTGCCATTAACTAAAAGCTTTACGTGTGTGCACTGACCGACAGTTTGTACTCTTTCAAGAGAAATCTTATTCATTAATTAAGAATTTTTGAGAAGAGAGACAATTTTTTCATATATAGTGCCGAATAAAGTTAAATCAGATGCTTTAAAAATACCCTTAACAGATGCTACCTCTATAAGAGTATTTATTGCTTTCATATCTGATAATGTTAAGTTAGAGGAAATTTCCTTTACTGAATCGTCGTTATTCATATTACAAAACCGTTATCAATATTATATGCGAGGGTTCCTTCAGAATCTACAATTTTAATAACATCTTGTGTTAGTTCGTTGTAGTAACTAAGTGCCTTTTTATGAGCGCTCCAGGCGTCATCGGCATCAACTTTGATTTTCTTAGTTCGTTTAGAGGTAATATCTTTTATAAAGACTGTGAACTTTTCTATGAACATATTATTATTATATGTATAAATATTATTAATTCAAGTACTTTTAATGTACATTTTTAAAATACATCCTTCCAAGAAAACATTGCGCTGGCTAAAAGATTTAAAAATCGACTACGCTGCACTTGGTAGTGCGTTGACATGCCTTTTTAGTGATATCTACTCTTACAAAAAATATAAAAAAGTTACTCTTTCATTACAAGTAGATTATAAGAATGATGCCAGCACATATATTTTTGGTACCAATAAAATATACCTGTGCAATGATCCGGACTATCTTGCTAAGTCGCGTAAGCAAAAAGTGTTTGTAATTTTTCTGCATCTTTTACATGAATTTAGACATTGGATGCAGTCTCAGATTCTTCATGTTAAAGACAAGGAGCTTAGATACTCTGATGATGATGTTAGAAAGAATAACAAGACCTATAGAATGAACAAATATGAGGTAGATGCAAGGAAATTTGAGAAAAAATATGTGAGACGATTTATGAAGTATTACGTGACGTTCAAGACTTACGGTCAATGATCGATTTGTACAAGTAGCACAAGCTTGGATACGTAAACCATGTTAAAAATATGAACTGGTAGGGTAGATTGTAGCTTATCTTAAAGAATGCGCCTACTAAGAGTGATGTCCAAAATGAAAAGCATATGTAGCAGCTTAAAAGCTTTCCAAGCCATTTATTCTTTATCATAATCGCTGTTTCAACTTGATCATCTGTATACAGATCTTTGTGGATAAAGAGCTGGCCAAGCGTTACCTTGAGAGGGCTATAAAACCAGATCAAAAGCGCGGTAAGTGTGACTAAGAGGCCTTCGAAATAAGGGATTGTACAGCTTCCTTCCATATTGCCTCCATAAATCTTGATTTAATACCGTTTTTAGCGCATTGCGAGCAACCGGACGATGATGCTTTATCTAATTCATCTTTATATGCTTGTCTAACTTTATCACACATAGGTACTTCTGGTGGACAAGGTTTTTCTGAATCGAAAAACTCCTCTATAATGGTATTCATGTTTCTGTCAGACATAGAATTACTTATTGAAAAGGGTTAAAAAGCTATAAATATTTTGTGTTCATAAAAAAGAAATCATTTGTTTTTAAAGCTAAAAACCCTATTTCTTCCGTTAAAGAGAACGATAATTTTATAAAAGAATTAGCTGAGTTAATAGATATGAAAATTATCTCAGGTCCGCATTCTTTATATATAACCGATAAGGGTAATGAAGGTGTCTCATCTGTTTCTATTATTAAAACAAGCCATATTTGTGTACATTCTTGGGACAAAAAGACTCCTGGATTAATGCATGTTGATATTTTTTCTTGTAAAAATTTTAGTATCAAGAAAATTATCAAATTTTTAAGTACTAGATTTTTTATTATAGGTAAAATAAAATGAAAGGTTTTTTTAAGATTAAACTTAAAGAATTCAAACATCTAAATATTTTTTTTAATGATTTAAAACTTGATAATAACGATATTAAATTGTATGGCAAAACACCTTTTAGAAAAAGAAAAATCTTATATGCCCGATTTAATAATAACAAATTAATAATTTTAAAAAAAACAAGCTTTAGTCAAAATGTTGAGGATAGAAGAAAAAGAGAAAGAAGGTTTGATGTTTTAAAATGTAATAAATCAAATTTTGCTCTATTAGAAAAATTTTTAAAAACATTAATCGATGAATCTAGAAAAAAATTACCTCATATACCTTCTTCATTTGAAGTCACCTTTCATTTTGTACAAATTCTAGCATCAAAATCAGGCGAAAGTAATTCGCCAGAAGGAATACATCGAGATGGATTTGATCTTTTATTTCCTTCTGTTGTTGTTGAAAGATGTAACATAATAGGTGGTCTATCGAGAGTGTTTAATAAAAAAAATGATAATTTTGTATTAATTTTTAATAAAATAATTCAAGAAGGAGAAGCATTAGTAGTGGATGAAAAACATTATACTCATCTTTACCATGATGTAACTCCTATTTTTTTAAAAAATAAAAATAAAATAGGATATCGAAATATTATTGGAGTAGATATTAATTTTTAATTAAACCTACCGTACATTTAGATTGTATAGAAGGTTGTTGTGATAGCGCGGCAAATATTCTATGATAACCATCAATTATATTAATACCTTCTTTTTTAATTTTAATTATAATCGGTGGAGTGAATTTTAAAATAGTATCATATTTATAGTTAGATAATTCTTCTAATTTTTTTGTATCTCTAAATTTATATAAAGGTGAAGTTAATTCTTTTAAAAATGTTGTCTGCTGATAGCCTAGGTTTAAAAAAACATCGTCTCTATTAATAGTGAGGCTATAATTTTCTATCCAACTTAAATTATCAATTGCATTAAATAAACATTTTATTTCATTGGTCATTTCTTTTAACGTTTTTATATTTCGCTTTTGATATAAATTTATATTTTTATAATATTCGAAAACAGATGTAGGTGTAGAAGTTTTACGAGAGTCTAACAATAAGCTACATTTGTTTATAAAAATTTGATTATAATTCATATTTTGTATTTATTTCAGTTATTTGAGAGTGAAAAGCTTTTAAAATTTTTGTTAATTCTAGCAAACCTTTTGCAGTTCCAAATTTTGTAAGGAAAAACCGAAGAGAATAAGAATCAAAAACGTCTCTTATATCTTTACTGTTCCAAGGTTTATTTACACCATTGAAATGTAAGTTATGGTTATTTTTAAGAACTTGTAAATCAAAATTATATATGAGAGTATTATATTTTTTATCAATATATGTAACGTCGTCAATGAAAAAATTATTTAGTATTGGCTCATCACTCGACCAAAGAATAGTATTTAAATTGCTTTCTGGTGCAGGAGTAAGGCTTAATTTTATTAAGCTGTCTCTTGTTTCAATGTTTAAATATTTTTCTCCTACTATCATAAAGCCTGCGCTAAAGCATTTATCATTATTAATTTGAGGTATATATTCTTTTTTTGATTGAACTGCGGCAATATTAACATTTTTATTTAAAATATTTTTTAAATTTGCTTGAAAATAGAAATCACAGTCAAAAAAAACTACTTTTTTATAGTTTGAAAGTAAAAACATATCAAATCGATAATTACAATTATAGTTCCATTTACGCATTTGTTCACCAAACAAACATAAATTGTAGTCTTTTGTAATTACCGGTATAAATTCAATATTTTTATATATTTTATACAAAATATTTTTATTTTTATTAGACAAATCTCCCCAATCTAGTATTTTTAAATCATAATTAAAATAAGGATTACTCTGTAAAAGCGTATATAAAGATACTTTAGCACCTTCAATATATTTGTCATCTAAAACTGTACAAAATGCTATTTCTTTACTTCTAAAGCCCATAATCTTGGTTTTCTTTTATTGAATAATACTTCTAATTCCTTTTTCTTAAAAGGATGTATTATTAGATCTTCCATTACACTATACATAAATTCATTATTATCAGCATCTTCTATAATCCAATATCCGTTATTTTTTATTTTTAGTTTTTCTAAATTTTGACTAAAAGATTGACCCACCATTCTGTCTTCTCTTCCTTTTTTAAAAGATAAATGATTATTAAACTCTAGAGTAGATGGTGCGTTTTTTATAATATATTTTAATGCTTTTCTGTTTAGAAAATAACCTCCCCCCATACAAAATACATAGGGATCTAAATTTGTATCAGAAATTTTTTGTTTATATCTTTTGTCTGTAACTTTATTTTCATGATAAGAGTAATTACAGAAATTACCAGGAAAAATAAAACCTTCTATATCATAATTAAATTTATATGTTAAAAATTTCTCTATATTCAAAAAACTATCATCGTCTATTTTTAAAATATTTTTTTTATGTTTTTTATATAAAAACACATATGCTAAATAAATTTTTTGATGTAGCATTTCATAACTATCCTCACAATTAAGATAAAGAAAATTATCTTTAATATAATTTTCACTTTCTCCGCCAATAATAATCAAAAAATCAATTTTATTTTTAAAGACTTTAATATAAAATTCATGTAGATCGGTATTTTTTTTACATGAACAGACTAGAACTAATGGGCGGTCCATTGTTATATTTTCCAAAAACGCATTTCTAGAGAAACACGAGTTGTATCTTTATTTAAATTTACGCCCCCGCCATGAAGAGCGTAGGGTGTAAAAACAAGAACTTCATCAAAAGCAGGGTTAGGGGTTATCATTTCTAAGCCTTTAACAGCAAAAACAGTTGCAGGGTTAGTATATTTTATATCATTAATAAATGTATCTCCAAATGTTCTTACTATTTCGGATTCTGGCCAATACTGACTGCCAGGTATTATTGGTAAAGACGAGTTAGCATTGCTCCCTGCGATAGGAAAGTATAAATTAACAGCACCTCTGCTACGCTCTAAGTGTACGTCACGATGAGGAGGGTTATTGTCTTTAGAAGAAGGCCGTATTAATCGAATCCAAAAATGCTCTACACTATAACCAGTATCTGTTTTTCTACATGATACATTACAACCGCATATTTCACTAATTCTTTGCTCTACAATTGAGACGGGTATAGGAAACAAATCTAATGAAATACCGCCTGTGCCTTTAGAGCCAGCACGAATTTCTTCTATAACTTTATTATGAATATTATCATCTACATACTCATGGTATTTATCAAGACTAAAATTAGATACATTAGTATATTTAGCTAAATAGCCTTTAACAATATTTTGTATGCCTCTATTAAAAGTCTCTATAGTATTTCTATCTAAAAATTTTGTGACAATAAATCCTTTATCTTTCCACATAGCTAAATGAACAGGTGTTTTGTCATTATTAAATAAAATTTCTTCCTCACCAAAATTAAATCTTTCAGATTTAACATTTAATTTTATAAGATTACTATTAACCTTAAATACTGTTTTAATTTCATTCATTTCTATATAACTTATCGCCAGGAAAGGCGTTATCAAAGTTATATAACGACAAATCCTGGTATTTACTTATTTTGTCTTCATTAAAAGAAGATATGGTTTTAAATATTCTAATTCCTCTAGATGCATCTTCAGGAGTCATATACATATTCCACCCTATTAAATTAAATTTTTCCTTCATATAGTCATTACCTGATCTACCATTATATCTAGCTAATTTTAACCATTTGTATGCGTCTTTATCATCCGTTAAGACCATACCGCCTTTACCGATATTTAAATGTTTTTTAATATGAAAAGATAAACAATGGAAAGTGTCTTTTACATACATATTTTCTGTAAATCGCAAAGCACCGTCGATAATATTAAAAGGGTCGAGAGAATATATACCTTTCCATTTTTTATTAGTAAATTTAGGTTTACCCCCTGCATTTATAATTGAGCATGGAACTGAAATATAGGTATGAGAAGGTATAATTACATGTTTACCTCTAATATTTCTATAAATTAAAGATAAAAATAAAGCGCTTGTACAGCTATCAACAGCGACGGCATATTTACTATTGGAATACTCTGCTATAGTAGCTTCAAACAAATCTACTATCTTATATTCATTCATTTTTGTATCCATAGAGGTTAGCTATATGTTCAAAAGATTTAATACAGCAGGTATTAGATAAATGGTTTACAGGATTAATATAAGCAAACAAACATTCTCCTTTTTTAATTTCTTTTTTAAGAAGATCTAAGTAATGCTTAGATATATCAAAGGCTTTAAAATCTAAATTATATTTTTTTGCAGACTTTTTTAATTGTAAAGAGCTATAAAACATGCCAAAAAAATTATTATTATCTATAGGCATAAAACCTACATGAATATCATTAATCATACAAATCTTTAATATCTTAAATTTATTTTTTATGTTTTTAACGTGCTCATCGTATGAAGGAGGGCTATTATTTGTAATGTGTTTTATAAGGGTATTTTTATTAGAGAGACGACTTAACAATAGAGCATAAGTAAATTGCAGATCATCTTTACATAGAACTAAATCTCTTAAATAAAATTGCTTTTTATATAAACCAGTTTCCATCGCTTTTCATTTTTTCTATTTTTTGTTGATATCCAATATGCGGATCAGGGTTACAAAAATTATAGTGTATGCCGGTAGCCTTTTCAAGTACTCTTTTCTTGAGATAAGGTATATTTAGCAGACTACCATTAGCTATTTCAAATACACTTAGTATTTTTACTTTTGCGTTTGTTTTTTTAATATTAAAATTATATATAGTTTGTGCTGCTCCCGCTTCTTTTCGTTTAGGATAAGCTAATAAAAGTTTTTCTGTAAAAACGCTTTCTAGTTTTTTTACAAAATTATCATTATAAATATAAAGACTTACTGCTCCATTCATAAATCCATATTTTTTTTGATCTGTAGGCCCGTAGTCAACTGGAAGTGGAACACAAGTAACTATATGATCTTTTTTTCTTGCTAAATTAAAGCCAAAGTATGGTTTATCTGATGATGATATAATATTATAATCTTTTGAATCTTTATAAAAAAGAGGAAGAGGGTCTTTAAGAAAAATAACATCGACATCACATAAAAATAAATCTCTTTTAAATGTTTTAAGAATGTGTATAAATAGGGGCATTTTTGAATGTTTTTCTGCTTCTATCCAATCACCCCGATTTTTTATTTTTTTAATAAGCTTGTCAGCTTTAACACAAAACACTTTACTTGAAAGCTCTTTATAAACATCTTCATCTAAGCATAAAAAATAAATATTTTTTTCTAAATTAAATTTTTTTAAATTTTCTATAAAATTATATGCCATGTCTATATAGTTATAGGTTAATGGACAAGCTATTATGGGACCGCTATCTTTTAATAACATAAGTAGGGTCGGGACGTAGTAATTCTGGCCAAAATGCGGCTATATCTTTAGGGGTAGAAAATTCTTTTTGTTCAAACTCCTGTACCGTTTGATCTAGCATTTTTGAGATTTCCTGAACTTCAATAATTAGATCTGTATCGTCCCTGTATTCCGTTATTTCAGCGGTTAATTGTTTTTTAGCTTTATTACAATAAAATATAATGACATCTTTCCACTTTTCTTTACATTTTTTGATTACATCTGCATCTTTTGATAATAAATCTTCATCTTTTATATCGAAAATAGATACTAATTTTGATATATGGCCACCATCTATAGTTTGCATGAGAAAAGCTTTTCTTTTTTTCATTTCCTTACAAATATCATTTTTATTAGTTGATTTGGGATAAAAATAAAGCTCTTCTTTACAGTAATCGACGATTTCAGAAAATTCATTTTCATTAACAAATTTTGTAATTTTTCTATTTTCTTTTAATTTATTTTTATAAAAACATTCTACATATGCCTGGGTTCTATCTATATGATTTTTTAATAGTGAATCATTTAGATCTAAATTATCATCATGTACTTTTTTAGTATCTACATATTCTGTAAATTTAAAGTGAAAATCTAAAATATTTTCGATTTTAATATTAATTTCTTTTTTTAAGAAAAAATCATAAAAATTATATTTTTTTGGTGTTTTTAAAAAATTTGGGTTTTTAGTGACAATACTAAAAGTAATACAATCATCTTTTGGATAAAGAATTGTTACAGCTAAATATTTGGAATATTGATAAAGAATATCCTTATTCATAAAAATATTTAGATTAAAAACCTGTAAATCAACCTTTTAATTATGTTGGGGGGTTTCGAGGGAAATTGGTTTTGTAATCAAAGGTTTCATATAAGTATTTTTCTCCATTGCAAGATTGGCCTGGGGACATGGCTATATTACGAGTAATGGCATAACCGGTAGTTTGATCTCGTATTGTGCAAGCATAGCTTCCTACCTTACAAAGAAACCAAGTAGATCCATCAGAGGGATAAAGATCTGTAGCTAACCCAAACCCCACATAAGGAGAATCAGAAGGTGAAATTATTTTTTGATAATTTAGACCATGACAGCCTGGACTATTTGAAACTATTGAAACAAAATATGTGGAGTTTCTAAGAGGATTGCCAATATATCCGGATACAGCGAATTTACTACTTTCTGGATCTGTATTAGCAGTGACTGGACCTATATTTAACCAAATATTACCATTGCGTGAAGAACAATATTTACTTCGAGTTGGTCGTTGAACTATAATTTTTGCAGAAAACCCTAGAGAAATGCCTCTGCCATTATAAAATTCACTCATAGCGGTAGGATTGTTATTATTGTTAACATTGAGATTGTTTGCAACACAATATTGACTATAAAGTACAGCTAAGTCTTTTAAACTTGCATTGTTTTCAGGGGCATAATAACCTAATTCTCTACAAATGCTGTAATTTCTCCCGGTCCCCCCGTAACCAAGAGTTTTCGGATAGTTTGCACCCACGGGACCCGCGCCCTCATAAACGCTTATAGGATCTAAAGAATTTAACCCATACCAATTCAAAGGCTTTAATACAGGAGTGGGTTCAGGGGTTGGAGACGGTGTAATTGTCGGAGTGATTGTCGGAGTCGGGGTAACTACAAAATTATTTACATTGTTATATAGAAATGCTGCTCCAGCTCGGGGAGGAAATCTTGATCCGTTATCCGGCGAAACAACTGCTCCGTAACTACCAATTAATGCCATACCATTATCAGTGGAAGGAAGTAATTTTACGTTGTGTCCGAAATAAGAACCTGGTACGACAACAGGTCTTTCTATTACAAAAACTTGTTGGGGGTTAAAAGGATTACTTACATCAAATCCGAAAACTAACCCCTCGCTCCCACACTCTGCGCACCCGCTTACATTTACTGCATCAGCTCCAATTAATACATAATTGTTAACTTCATTATATGCTATAGATATACCGAACTCTAATCTAGAATTATTAACAAGATAAGATACATCTGAGGTAAGAATACTTACGTATGTCCAAAGTAACCCGCTTTTTTGGTACATAAAAACGGCTCCGGGTCTAAATTCCTCACCGCCTCCACTATCAATGCCGATTTTATACCGGGGAGCGCCAATAAAAGCATAATTAGTTCCCATTACAACGGAAAAACCAAAAGAATCTAATATAGTACCTCGGTGAGGCCCGTTATTACCGCTCCCATTAAGAGTAATAATTTGTGTATTAGCCCAAGAATTAGTATCACTAGGGTTTGGGTTCATTAAATAAACCCGGCCTTGACCATTATTCCATTGAGGTGACCCGCATAACATTTCAGATGTATTACCATCTAAAACAAACCCAAATTCATCGCCGTCACTAGCTAAAGCTGAAAGAGTTGCAGTGTAACTCCAAGTACCACCGGCTTTCGTGTAATGATAAACTGCACCGCAATTATTACCTGTCTGACGTGGACTAGCATAAAAAGCCCCAATAAAAAGATTTGATGCATCTACTAACTTCATAGATGAACCAAAATAACCATTTCTCCCTCTATTGCTCCCAGGTGTAATAGTTCGGTTTACTGTAAAACGGCTACCACCGGTATTATTAATTTCGTAAACTCTACCTTGTTCTGGTGCACCGGTACCCGCGCCAGGGGCTCCAACATATATATAGTTAGAATTTATTGCAGCGCTACATCCATATAAATCACCAGAGCCAGCAGAGGCTGAAAGCCCCCAAACTTGATTGTATTTACCTGTACTAGGATTTCTATCAAAAACAATAACAGCACCATCATTATTTCCAGATCCAGGGTAATCAGTAGAACCGAGTAAAATAGTATCGTAGCTCAAAACATTTCTCTCACCTATTAATGCATTTAAAGTAGGTTTACCTGCACTTAAAGGTTGAATAAGTGTTATAGGCATTTGATTTGTCCTTTGAGTTCCTTAATGGCTTCAATGAGCAGAGGAATAATTTTTTCATATTTTACAGCTTTGTAACCTGAATCTCTGGTAACCACCACTTCGGGTAGAACTTTTTCAATCTCTTGTGCTATGACTCCATAATCATGACCACAATGACCGGATTCCGGCTTCCAATCAAAACTCACGCCAGTAATTTGTTCCAGTTTTTCTAATGCATTAGTAATTGGCAGTACATTATCCTTGACTCGTTCATCAGAAATAGCAAACGCAATAACGTCATCGGAAACTCTCAAGCCTCCACTTATGGTCATATATGTGGTACTGTTTGTTGCACCTGTATCAAATAAAATGTGCCCTGCATTATTAACACCGAGATATATGTCTCCTGATCCCATGTGCACTCTGAACTTACTACTATTGGGGTTACTTATATATGGCACAAAAACGCATGAACCAGAAACTGCAAAATTATATGCAGCATCAGAAAAAGGTCCGGTTTTGTAAATTTGATTGTATCCAACGTTTGCATCGTACAAGTTAATACCAACAAATCCTTGTTCTTTTACCACCAAAGTAGACTGACGTAGGGTACTATCGGTAAAGCGGGCAATATTTTGATTAGTAAAGGTACCTCCAGGGTTATTCAATTGGGCTACATATAAAGCATCAAAATTATTATTTCTATTTACTACACTCAGTGCACTTGTAGTAGTTACCATTGTGTCTAGATATGTTGTTTCACCGAGAACAGATAAGTTACCAAAAATAGTTACATCTGCTCCGAAATCGTAAAAAACAGGGTTAGAAAATCTTGTGATACCTTGGAACCAGAAATTAGGATTCGAATATGTACCGTTTCTATGAGATGAAAGCGTGGTAGTTAGAATATCTGTATCACTATTATATACTAATCGATAACCTTCATGGTTATCGGCCATCAAGCTCAAACGATCTTGACCTTTGATATTAAAATTACCTAGAGTAGACTGAATTAATGAGGAATCAGTCGACTGTGGGTCTGTTGCAAACATCTTGAGCTGGTAAGGTGTATACAATTGTGTGCCATTGATAAAGAAAGAATTTTCCACGTTAACTGTTGCATCGGCACTCTTTGTATATTGTGGTTGATTGAGAGAGTAATCACCAAAGTACCAGGTTGCTCTACCGTCAGGTCTAAATTCATCCGTAAAAACAGATAAGCAGGCATATCTAGAATCAAAATCAATTCTATTTCTTACCTGCTCTAATGAATTGGGTGTTGTACCTTGATCATCATAGAAAAGAGTAAACCCTTTTCCAATCATTTCATTAGAAACTCTCCATTTGCCATTAGAAGCTTTTTCTAATGATGCAATAGTATTAGAAGAAGTGCCTTTATAAGGTTTGGGATGTATATCTACCCACTTTGTAGCGCCGCCTATATAGGCATTAAGAACTTCTGCATCAGAAGAACCACCTCCGGTCTGATAAACTGTATCACCAATTTGAGCTATTGACTCGAAGTTACTTTTTAAACTTGTTGAACCAAGAAATTTATTACCTGCAATATTACCCCCAGGTGTTACTCCATCACCAACGAAAACTCGTTGTGTATCGATACAGTATGCAAGCTCACCCTCAGTAAATGTAGACAGCTGTCTCTCTGAATCAGTTCCACGCCGAACTAATATCTTTACTACTGTATCATTTGTAATTTCTATAGCCATATTATATTAACATTAGGAAAAATCCTTGACCTGTGGTGTTGGGTTGAAGCCAAAGCTTGTTAGAGCCTACTGCCAATCCTGCTGTACCGGTAGGTAAATTATCAAATCCTAAACCGGCAGCATTAATGTTTTGATTTGTAGTATTTAAACTAGCAAAGTTAAGTGTAGCAGCATCCACATACAATTGATAGCTACCATTAATTTTAATGGTGTTGTTATCCACATTAACACTTACAGAGCTAAATGCTGAAGGGCGAGAAAAACCACCTTGAAAATTAAAAACATTATTATTGATATGTCTTGATTCAACGCCCAGTTCAATTAGTTCCAATGCACCGTTTGATGAATTATATTGAATTGTTGCGTTATCTGCTCTGGGTCCAATAAATTGATAGGCATTAGAGTTATTATAATCCGGGAAATTATCTAAATTTACACCGGTTAAGCAGTAAAGCTTGGAATCTACGGTATTAAAAACAATATCCCCAACTTGAGCTGTTTCTAATTGAAATCCTGCTTGTGCTCCGAAAATTAATCCTGTATAAAACTTAGTTCCTGCGGGATTTCCACCACGAGTACTGCCATCTCCTACGAATAAACGGCGAGAAACACTATCTGTTACATATCCGAGTTCACCGTTATCTAAGATAATTTGTCTTCTGTCAAAATCAGAACCTCTGCGTATTTTAATCTTAGCTACAGATACAGTCGCCATATATGATATTTATCTATATCTATTTATTTCTATATCTATTTTAACCATTTATTATACTATGCTTATGTGTATAAAGGTGATTATGAATATGCAGACAATGTTACTCCACCTAGCCAACCTGTTTTAGGAATAAAATTAGGGTCATTAGCTTCAGGGTGTATTAGATATGTATAACCATCTGTATTATAAAATACCCACCTATCGTAAGGGTTTTGATAACCATAGTTAGGGGGATAAAGTCCATTATCCCCACCCCCAGGGCGCCATAAACCAGAAGGTACACCATCATAAACTTCTTTATAATAAATATCGCCTAAATATGACCAATTTCCTGCAGGGTCATAAACCCGTACAGCATTAGTTGACCACACTGGCACACTGTCAGGAATGTTCAAAGTAGAGGTAATGGTTATAGTAGGTGTAATGGTAGGTGTTATAGATGGAGTTAAGGATACAGCAGGTGTTGTTGTGGGTGTAATTGATATTGTAGGGGTAATTGTGGGTGTAATTGATATTGTAGGGGTAATTGTGGGAGTAATTGATATTGTAGGGGTTACTGAAGGGGTAGGTGGCGGTATGTAAAAATTATCTTGGTTAACATCTATCAATCTCACGCTGTTTACATTTGTAGATAAAAATTTAGACTCTGTATTTAGGGCATCCACATTAAACCCGGAGAAAGGTAGAGTATTTTGATTATTGGCACTAGATAAGTTCATATAAAGTGACCCGGTATAATCAACCAAAGTAAGTAACCAAAAATATTGTGGGTTTCTGAATATATCAAACTCTCTAGAGAGATATGACTCACCATAAAAGTTTTGAGCGCTAAAGCTAGGTGCACTATTATATAAGCCAGGAACTCTATATAATACTATTCCGTTCATTGATCCAGATAAAGTATTAAAATTAAAGTCTAAAGAAGAAAGCCCTCTTATCATGATTGCAGAAGAAGCAACAGTGGGGTTGGTAAAATTACTGGTCACATATGCGTCTTGAATTGAAAATTGATCAGAAAAGACAGTCAAATCATCATAATAAAAATTAGAAACTGGCAACGAGAGTGTCGATCCATAGGAACTTGGTCCGATAAATAGCGAGCCTGTATTGCCTTGACTATCTATTTCAAAAATTAAATTCCAGGTATTATCAAAATCTTGACCTGAGAGCGACTGTAAAACTGGTAATTGCTGTCCCGCTACATTATATCTTCTTATTATTGTTTGATTAAATACTTCAAAAAAAGGATTTAATGGTTCATTCAAAGTTTCTACTCTGTACAAACCGTTTAATTCTTTTAAATTAAATCCATTTAATTTATCAACTTCAGAAGGAACATCAAAAACGTTATCCTTAAGACCTAATAATAAAATGTCTTGATTTTTATACAATTGCATTAATTGCACCGGTGTTGGAGTCATGGTGGGTGTAATGGTAGGGGTAACACTAATTGTAGGAGTGATAGATGGGGTAATGCTCACTGTGGGTGTTATTGTAGGTGTTGGAGTGGTGGTAGGGGTTAATGTAAGAGACGGGGTAATAGAAATGGTGGGTGTTTGGGTAATAGTGATGGTGGGTGTATTTGTAATAGACGGTGTAGGTGTTTTAGTATTAGTTGGTGTCACTGATGGTGATACAGGCATGGAGGGAGTTAAAGCAGGTAAAACATTATCTCGACTGCCATTGGCAATGGACCCTTGTTTAATAATATTTTGTAAAGAAAGAGATCTATTTAAAAACCTTACTCTTTCTCTCTGTAAATCGTTATTATTAGGAGGGTTAGGCATATAATTATTTATTATCGGTAACTCAGAACACTGCCGAAATTATTCATATAAATAAGAACATTACCTCTTACTTGAGTCCAGCTATTGTTACCTGTTCTTCGATATACGAAAAATCTTTGTGTATCCTGCTTTGCTAGGAAGTTTATGCTTTGCGCACTAAAAGATACAGTTATATCGCCGGAGGAAGTTTTAAAAATTCTAGGAGAACTCAATCCCATAGGGCCAGTAGGAGCAGGTACCGGGTTTACAACTACAGTTTCAGTACTTTCAACACTGTATGTTAAAGTAGATGCATTAAATGCAAGAATAGCTACTTTGAGTGTATCGGGTCTAAAATTATAATTAGAAGGAATAATCCAATTATCCAGATATGCTACAAATATTTTACTTGTAGCTTCATCAAAATAGATATCATATAAGTAAGAAGAATAATATACATACAAAAGATTATCATCATTAGTAGTTCTAAGCACATTTAGAGGAAATATATTCGTAATAGTACCAGCGGATTGAGGTGTGTGTTTATAGAATATTTTTAAATAATTACTTCCAGTATTGAAAAGACTTGGATTAACACTCCAAGGTAATCGATCAAAACCGTTGAAAAATATTACCGGTCTATTGAATTGATTAAAACAATGGGTATACATAGGGTAGTCTAGCATTAGCTGATAATTATTGAGATCATTACCCCCTGCATTACCTAAAGCACCATTGGCAACAATAAAAGTTTCTTGCGAAAAGAAATTATTGTATTTCAATTGTTGTATTAGACTGTCACCGGTGGATATTAAATATAGACCTGTAGGTTTGTCGCGTCTATCATATTTTAATGTAGGCCCAACATAGGAAGCTAGAGCATAATATCCTGGATTGTAAGAAATATTAGATCTATCAGTATCACGAACTGAAGTATCTGAATTGGGTAGACTTGAAGCTCCTGTGTTGCTCCATGTCTGGAGATCAAGTTCTTGAGAGGACTCCTGATATCTTAGATATAGTGTTTCATTATTTGATGTACCGTTGGTTGGGTATGTTCTGTCCACTGACCAATATAATATGCCAACTTTATCTGAATAAGGACTGTCAGCAAGATCTACTCTCCATCTATAATTTGGTCTAGAATTACTTGTAGTGCCGAATCCATTAAGGCTTTCTATAAATCCTCTATTTGGAAGACTAAGTTGTATGCCTGTGGGTTGCCCATTTACAATGGGTCCATTGTAATTGTTTCTTTTAAATAAGTAAAAATTACCATTTGGATTTAAACCATAGTCATATCTGTATGCAATAGAATATACTTGATTCTGTCTATAGACATAAGGAGCCATCCAATGACTTCTTGTACCCGGAGGAACAAATTGTTGGTTAAAATTTGTTTGAGATCCAACACTATTAACAGTAATATTATATGAGGGCGGTGTTGTAAAAATTAACCATCCAATATTTACTATTTGATTTTTCACTATGCCTATGCCCAGGGCACCTGGATTATTAAAATTTGGAAGCTGTGGTGTGGGTGTGGGTGTGGGTGTACGTGTTGGTTTAGGTGTACGTGTTGGAGTGGGTGATGGAGCTGGTGATCTATCTTGAAATAAAACAGTACCTGGTAATGAAGAACTTGTTGATCCGTAAATATTATTTAATGCATACTCGTTAAATGTAAAAATAGAAGGTGAACTAAGGACTGTATAACTAGTAACAAGATTAAGGCTTTGTAAAATACTATTGTTATTAAGCCAGTATGGCCTTAATTCACTTTGATATGAACCATGTCTAAGGTATAACCCGGGAACAAACTCTCTAATTGATGATGGTATTATGGTTTGTCTGAATGTCGATTTATTATTATCTTGGCTTGTTATCTCACCACCACAAGGCATGCCTAAATAGCCATAAAGATTTGATCCACATGCAAAAAGAAAATTACTATTGCTCCTTCGTATAAAGATGCCTCTTGGTCCACACCACATGTCAACTACATCACTGTACCCATTGGCTTCTTGTACGAATGTATTGTAACTAATTTCATTACCTGTACCGTAATAAAAACTCAATCTACTTGTACTGACTGATGTATTAGTATTTCTTCCACATCCATATAATCTATTGTTGTTAATAATAACAGAATTCAGCCAATTAGCAGATATTTTTTGAAAACCTATGTTACTAACGTAAGTAAAATAATTTCTTGGATTTGTATCACCTAATCCTAATTGCCCATATGTATTGTCCCCACAAGACCATAACAATCCATTCTGGTCTCTTACAAGTGAATGCCTTCCTCCTGCAGAAATGGAGGAAGGATCAATTTCTATATTTTCAAGGGCAGAAGTAAATGTGAATCTCGGATTATTGTCTCCAAGTCCCAATTGTCCATATGTATTGCCCCCACAAGAGAGTAAAGTATAATTTTCATTTACTACCAAGCTATGGCTATCACCTATAGCTATATCAAAATAATTACCAGGTACATTTGTAAAAACAGTTACAGGGTTATTGTGTCCTAATCCTAATTGACCGGAACTATTCTGACCACAAACAAATAATTTTTTATTACTACCACATGAAGAAAGTGCTAATGTATTGTTATTGCAATTTACTATTTTAACCCAATTACCATACATTTGTTCAGCTACAAAGGGTTCTTGGGTAGTAGGTCTATATAACAAGCTATACTGATGTCCCATGCCATAGGAACCATAATTTTCTCCAAATACCCATACATCACCCATCTCGCTTTGCAATGGTGCAAAGAAAGTAAATGGTGTACGATTTATAAATTGATAAGAAGAATTAGGAGTTAAATGGGTTAACAGACTAGGCAGTCCTTCTTTTAAT
>Ga0247844_1003477_pt1 | contig 22959 bp, 35 predicted proteins | sample LaCtaG_FD_192421 | JGI IMG/M metagenome (GOLD analysis project Ga0247844, IMG submission 192421) | Freshwater microbial communities from meromictic Lake La Cruz, Castile-La Mancha, Spain - LaCruzMarch201714.5m_1 | ecosystem: Environmental > Aquatic > Freshwater > Lake | place: Spain: Castile-La... | reverse complement strand
ACCTCAAGCCGGTATCCTTCGCGCGCGTGCGCGGCTACCAAGTGGACGGCCTCTGGAAATATGAACTGCGGCTCACGCAATCGCCGCTCGCGTTCGAGGATGCTTTCGAGCGTGTCTTGCCATCCGCCCCGTCGATCTCGACCGTCCGCGATGGTGGAGCCGACCCCTCCGGCACTTACCTCTGGAGTGAGATTCAAAAACTCACCGTGCCGCCCGATTTTCGCGGAAGCTACCACATCCGCCGTCCGGCAATCTACGCCCGCACCCCGCTCCTGTCGCTGGACGATGGAGCCGAAGAGATCGCCGCCGCCCTGGCGTCGATTCTGCAAGAAGGCGAGACGGTTGCAGTCACGAATCCCGAACCGAACGCCGCGCTGATTACGTTTGGCGGGGAAGCGCTCGGCGTGGACCTCGAGGAGATGGTGGTGAGCGTATTCTCCGCACCTCCCGGCGACGTCACGCTCGACATCGAACTTGGACGCCCCGAGATGTGGGCTGCGTTGCGAGACGTCGAGACGCTCGAAAATCTCCCGTTTGAACTCGAGTTTGAATTTGTCCCGACCGAGGCGGACGTTGAGGATTTAGAAATCCCGAGCACGCTCTCGAAATCCTCCGGCCTAGCGCTGGAGATCATCCGCCCGATCGGATGGGAGGGACTTGCCGCCGCCGCTGGTGTGGATTGGATCGAGCCGCCATCGCCGCGCGATTACGTCCCGTTCACGCCCGACCAGATCATCACCGGGAGCCAGCATTGGACTGGAGTGATCGGCAACGGCAGCGCGACCTCGTTTGTGATCGCGCACAATCTCGACTCGTCCTCGTTGCACGTCACGATACGCAACAACGGGGGAACCAACGCGCTTGTGGAAACCGGCGCATACGACATTGTTTTCAACTCCGCGAACTCGCTCACGGTCACGTTTTCCGTGGCCCCGACCGCATCACAATACGCCGTCGTAATCACCGCCGCAGGCCCGATCAGTGCGTTCCAGACGCACACCCACACGATCCCGCAAGTGGTGGACCTCGAAGACATCTTGGACGATCTCGGGAGCCGCGTGACCGAACTGGAAGAAATCCTTCCAAGCACCGGACCAGCAGCGACAGCGACCAGCAGCGAGGGGCTTGTGACGGTGATCCCTGAAACCCGCGAGGTGCTATTTTACCGCGGCACCGATGAAGAGGCGGACGCCCTGTGGACTGAGACAGGTGTGGACGTGAAGCTGCTTCCTTCCGAACGGCAGACTCCGTTTATGCTGCCCGCGCAGCATTCTAGCGAACCGACTGAAAAAAGCTCCGAGGAACTCATTTCCGATCCTGACGTAGTGAATGAACTCACGGACGGTGGCCCGGTCCTGATTGGCGGCGAGGGTCGAATCCGCGCAACCACAGCAAACGATGGCGATCTCATCGGCTGGGACGCCCGCACGCTCTACCCGGTCACGCGATCCGGCACGACGAAGAGTTACTATCCGACCGTGTTCGAGCGGACGCTGTGGGCGATGGCGATCAATGACAAGATGCTCGCCGTGAACCGCACATTTGAACTTACGTTTGGGCTGCAACTGCAACTCCTGCGCGCCAACTGCAAGGCGCAGTGGGTGCTTTCAATCCAACTCGGCGCATTTGCAGCCGACACGACGCCAGCGACGACCGGACTCAACCTCGACTCCGTGACGTGGGCCGCGCCCGTGTTCGAGCAGCCGATTGTCCTCTCGCGCCTCGCGCAGTCGCACTTCTTCGGCATCCGCATCAAACGCGAGGCATCCGCATTCAAACTCGACCAGCAACTCTATGGAGTCTGGGGAGGCAACAACGCATCCGCTCCCGCATCCGCGAACTTCGCAATCCGCGCCCGTTTGGACCGCTTCGACACCGAGGACATCGCCGACCCACGAGGATGGGTGACATACCGACTCATCGGAGCCATCGACACCACAGACGACGGCACCATGACCACCAAGCCAGCCGTGGCCCGCATCGTGTAACTTCAACTTAAACTTTCCACTTAAACTTTCATGCCTGTCCCAACCATCGATACCACGCAGAGCGTTCTCGGATTCAAGCAGTTCGAGGCGTTTTCGTTTCAGCCCGCTGCCACGGAAAACCCGCTGCGCTGGACCGCATCCGCATTGCCTCCTGGCGTGACGATCGAGACGTATTCCTCGCTTTCCGCGACCGGCGTTGCATCCACCGACATCGTGACGGCGACGGGCAACACGTTTGCGGATGGCATGGCCGTTTATTTCGAGACGCTGACAGGCGGGACGGGGCTTGCGATCAATACGATTTACTACGTGATCGAGCGGAGCACGCACACGTTCAAGCTGGCGACGAATGCGGGCGGTGCGGCGATCAATTTCACAGCCGACATCACCGCAGCCCAGATCCGGCGCGTGAGTGCGGGTGTCGTGTCGGGAGCAAGCACATCGGCAGGTGTGTTTGTCGTTTCGCTGCGTGCGATCAATGGCGACGGCACCAGCGCAGCGCAGACGTTTACATTCGGATTCGACGCAGCCGCAGGATCGCCCGATGACGACGCTCTGGACCTCTACATCGACACAGCGACCGGAGCCGTCTCGCTCACCGACTCGGTGGGGGCAGCCACGGCTCAACCCGCACCGGAAGGCCCGCTTCTTTCGCTCAAGTCCCGTGACAAAAAACTGGTCCGCATCCATCACCGCAAATCTGGAAACATCGTGGACCTCACGCTCACCGGCCTCCGAGTGACTGCAAAAGAATTTCCCGACGACAAAACAGGGTTAGCGGTCGCGCTGAACAACACGTTCGAGAAACCATCGCTGAAAAACTATCACAACCTCTTGCTCGACCTCGGCAACTCCGCAATGCTGGCCGCGATCTCCAGCGTGGACGAGTCGTTTGACGCAGTGCTAGACATCGAGTGGAGGCGCACGATCACGTTTAACGCGGGCTCCGAAACGCTGGTCAACACGAGCCAATCGATCCCCGTCCGATTCGTGATTGACAACGATGGAGTCTAATCGTCATGACGTGGTGGGAAGCATCGGCACAAGCTCGCAGCGGGAAGGCCGTGCGGTTGCCCCGGTGGGGCGACTCGCAGCGCATCGTCTTTGCCGTTGATAACGCTGGAGGCTCGCGCGCTGTCGCGCAACTCGAACTCATCTCGCCCGCTGGCGTAGTGACCCGCCGCGTGGTGCGCGCTGCCGATTTCGGAGAGGCTGAGTTTTCCGACACCGCATGGGAGGTGGTCGGATGACGCTGGGATTCAATGTGTGGTATCCCCGCGATGATTTTTCAGCGGCGGAAGCATTTTGCAACGGTGCGCCCCGCATCGGGCTGGGGCTCATCGGGCTGGAGTTTCGGCAACCGCTCTTCCCCGGCGGACCTTCAAGAAATCTCGGCGCATTCTCACATCAAGCGGGCGGCACGACCGGAGACGACACGATAGTAGGCTGGAACGCATCTGGCATCTACGCCGCCGAGTTTTATCCCGATCCCCGCCGCACCGTTCGCACATGGCCGATGCCATCGCCAACTCTCGCAGGCGTGGAATTTCGGTTTACGATATCGGGGCTGGTGTATTCCAAGAGCATCAGCTCATCGCCGCCCGTCGCCCGGCCAGCGGCTCGTACGGCCCCGACCAGTCCAACGACTCCCCCCGCTGCCACACCACCAACGACCCCGACACCTGCCCCCGTCACACCAGCAGTGACGACATACACATGGCCGGAAGTTCGCGAGGCTGCCAAGGCCGGTCTATTTGTTCGCCGCCTTTCATGGCCTGCATCGCGCACGCTGACATTCATAGCCGGAGCCGGAACGACCCGCGCCGTGGCAATTATCGAGGAATCGGGCGTCCGCCGCACTGTGCAAGCCGCAGATTTCGCCCCCGCTGAATTTCTCGGGACCGATTGGGTTTTTGTATTCCAGCGTGCCGACCTCCCCGGCATTGGCGGGAGCGTGCCAGTGCCCAGCACACCGACACCAAGCACTCCACCGCCCGCCGGTCAATTCGTGCAAGTGTGGACCAATGGCGTGCCTGCATTTGTCCCGCTCGCCCCGTTTGAATGCCCCGGCTAAATGATCGATCCCACAAAAGCCCCTTTCCTGTTCAATGGCTCGACGTTCCCGACCATCGGCGGGTTTCCTGCGTTGATCTCGCGGGAAGATATGTTTGGCTCCGAAGTTGCGTCGATCCGTGTGCAAGCACTAGCCCCCGTCGATGATGACATTCGCGTGCGCGTGCAACTGAGAGGGACTGACGGGGTGCTGGAAGCATCTCCCCGCGTGCTCTCTGACACACAATATCGCGTGTCGTGGTATTACGGTGAGACGTTCGGCTATCGCGGGCCATTCAATCCACTCTGGAACAGCGAGGGCTTTCGGGCATTGTCGTTTTCGGGTCCGCAGATCCTCGCCGTGTGCGGCCGTCCGCTGCGCACGGGTGACATCATTTCGCTGGATGCGTTCGAGGGTGGTGGTAGCTGGCGGACCAATCCAGTGCAAACGACGATCACATACCGCGACGGAGCCGTGCAGACGGCCACAGTCGGCGTCGATGCAAGCGGATTTACAGGGGCGAATCCCTCGCACGACGCATTCCCTGCTGTGCGTATTTATTACGCTCTCGGCACCGTGCCAGTCGCCCACCCGTCTCGCTGCTGCACATGCGCGTGATAAGTCCCCCTGCATCACCCATTCCGTGCATTCTGTAAATTCTGTCTGCATCCCGTATCCGCATTTTGACACCACCCGGCAATCGAGATGCTGCAACTACAAATAGACCTCACCACCACCGAGGCCCGGACGTGGGCCAATGCGACAGTCACGTCGCTGACTCGTAAATGGCCGAGCTTGTTCCCGCTCGCCGTCCGGTTTTCGCGTGCCACCCGCATCGAGCAACTTGCCGAGGATGCCACCGTGACCGCGCTGATCAAGCGCAAGAGCGATGGCCTTCTCCTCGCCACGCCCCCCGAAGCCACCCGCATCAATAGTGGAGCGAATGCCTACTACACGATCCCGCTCAACCTGAGCACTGAGGTAATCAACCCGCTTTTCGCAGCCACAGATCCCGCGATCGACAGCATCGCCGCCGTCCTCGAAGTCCGCTACCTCCAGCCGGGATACGATGACCGAAGCACGAGCATCGATCTCACTATCCAGCGCGGCGTCTCGGAACTCGCAGACAGCCCGGTCGATGACGTGGATTCCTACCCGGCTGCATCCGCCCTCATGCGCCGCACGGAAACCAGCATCCTCCGCGTGGTGGACGGGAAATTCCAACTCTGGAACCCGACTACCAGCCAATACCACACGATCTCGATCTCAGGAGCCAACGGCGCAGTCGGCATCAACATCGGCACCGGCGAAGCCTAATCAATCATCACACCATGAAGCCACCGTATCTCCTCGCAATCGTCCTAGCGGCCGCCGCCCTCGCAGCCATCGCGCCGATCCACGCACAGCGCACCGTGACCAAAGGCAACGGCACGAATGCGCTCACGGAAAACCTCACCGTCACCGGCAACGTCACCCTCACCGGGGACGGCATCCGCGCCGTGAGCCTTTGGGACATGGCGGGCGGAGTGCCACTTCTCACGGCAGGCGACAGCGAGCTTGTTTTCGGTGAGGGAGTGACGTCCGTCGTAATGGAGGGTGACTCACGCGATGCGTTGCTTGCGGCCCTAGAACTGACCGCTGTCGCCAAGCTCACCGGCAACCAGACACTCACCGGCAACAATACATTCACGCAGGACGTGACGGTGGCCGATGTGACATTTACCCCCGCTCAGAATGGCATACTCAATATCGAGGTGCTCGACGATGCAGCGGCGATTGTCGCGGATGGTGGTGGCATCGTGCTGCCGGACGGGAACCAAGTCTGGCTGATCTTTGATGACCCGGACTACCGATGGAGCGACAACGATTACACCGGCAATCAGGGCTCTGGTGACCCGCTCGCGGGCACGTCGGTGGCTCAGGTAGCATCCGGGCTGGCGGACTGGCTTACTTCGTATAGCGGGGGGTATTTATCCCCAAGCCCGAACATCGCATTAGACGGTGCAAACGTGGTTATCACCTATGAAGCCGCAGCCGTAGCCGAAGGCTGGGCCGAGGCCGGGACGGGTGGCTTCTTCGACGTGTCGGAAACTCAATCGGGTAACGGCGCTGGCTTCATCGGCACCTCGCGCGCCGTCCGACTTTCCAACGAGGATAATGGCAAACTCTACCGCCTCAAAATCACCGGCACACCAAACCCAGTAATCACCCTGCAAGAAGTCACCGAATGAACACCATGAACAAACTTATCGTAAACATCATCCTTGCGCTGACCATCGTCAGCGTGGCTCACGCACAGGAATACAAGGCGGCAATGTGGGGCGACTCACCGGAGTTTGGCGATCTGGTCGCATCGGGCAGCTATTACCTTCCCCCAAACATTCCGGGCCAGCCAAACGGCGCGTTCTATTGGTTTGACGGTGGGCCTGGCGGAACACCTATCGGTGCCATCGGGATCGCCGCTGCGAGCGGTCCATATATCTTTAGCTGGCTCAACGGAATCCAGACGCGTGACCTGCTCAGTTGGTCTGAGTGGGTAAGAATAGGCACCGACGGCGTTGCGATTCTAGACCTCACTGGAATCCGATTTCAAGGGACCTTTGATTTCGTGGAGCAAGCCGCCCCTCCATCGCCTCCCAGTAACACCGCCCGCGTGTTCTCCCGAGACAACGGCTCGGGCAAAACTCAGCTCTGCGTCGTGTTCCCGACCGGAGCAGTCCAAGTCCTCGCCACTCAACCTTAATCATATAATGAAACACATCATCTGCATCATCACCCTTGCCGCGCTCACAGTCTCCGGCGCGAGCGCGCAATCTCATGAGGCTGTCATGCGTGATGGCGTGCTGGATATGGAGGCTCCGATTTTTTCGGGATCGTTGCATCCGACCAATTTCGAACTCGCATCCGGCGGGCTTACGCTGAACGTCGCCATGGATTTTTCATGGGCCGCTATCGAGGAGCTTTGTCTTTACATACACAGCTCAAGCCCATCCCTGCTTTGGGTCACCCCTGGGGCGACTGGCACAGTTTATACCGGCGGCAATTTAGAAGTCGGATTACCAAACGGGTTTGGCGCAGGCAGCTTGAGTGTGCGAGATGCAATCACTTCCGGCGGTCACTCCGTGCCCCGCTGGATGGGCCGACTCTCTGCCGATCCCAGCCTGAAAAATGGCGGCGACACATACTGGAACACCACAACCAACAAAGCCCGACTCTGGAACGGCACAGGCTGGGTCGATCTCAACTGACGCTCACTGAACCACAAACCCAAGATCAGCAACCAACACATGAAAAGCAAACTACTCATCGCATCCGTCATCGCCATCGCATCCGTCATCACGACCGCAGCGCTGATTGCGCAGGTTGACATCCCCATTGATCCCGTCACCGTCACCCAGCCCGTCACGGTCACGCAAAACGTGACGATCTCATCGGTTCCGGTGCAGACCATCACGTTCGACGTGGTCAACGAGCGCATCCTATTCCGCATCGCGTCGGGCGCTGGCGGCAACACAACACTCACAATCACGGGCAGCGAATACGCAGCGATCCGGTCGACGTTCCTCGCACCATTCGCCGCCCAGATCGCCCCGACCCTCCGCGCCCGCCTCGCAGGCCCCACGCCAACCCCCGGCGAGTAACCCGCGAGGGATCTGCGGAACCATTCCAAACATTCCGCAGCGTTACCCTTTTCAGATCAAGTTACGACCCATTCCAAACTTTCCGCGCGGTTACAGCAGGCCAATCCACGCTCGGGGCAACCGGCACAGTTGCCGGAGGTCAATACACGGCCATCGAGCTGGTCTGCCTAACGACCGATGGAGTCTGGGGCATCGCGTCATCGGAGGGATCTCTGACGTTTTTTTAGGAAATGTCGAACGACATAAACATCAACGACCCATGAGCATCGAGGACGAAAAAATCCAACTTACCATGCGCGAAGCTGCTGGAGCCGTGTTGCTCGTGCTGTCGCTCATGTCAGCGCTCGGGCTATGGATTGTGCTGCCGCACCGCACCACAGCGCTGGAAGAGTCTCACAAAGACCACGAGACGCGTATTCGCGCCGTCGAAGTAGTCCGAGTGGATTTGGCCGAAATCAAAACCGAACTTCGAGGGATAAACAAGAAGCTCGACGAAAAAGACGCGCAAGGTTTTTGACACCGCCCGCTCGATATGAGCACGGACCTAGCAACGCCCGCCAAGAAAGTATTCCTCACCGCGCGCCAGCTTTCGCTGGTCACGCAACTGATCGCAGCCATCGGAGCAGCTCTTGTCACCAAGGGGCTTCTAAGCAGCCAAGACCTCGCAATCATCATGGGGATCATTACCTGCGTAGGCGCAATCATCCTCGGGTGGAAGGACGGCGGAGCCAACGACCACAACACGGCCACCGTGCAAGCGATCCTCGGAGCTACGGCTGACGCCAAGCCCGCCGCGCAAACGATCGACAAGGCAATCAATTTTGTGATCGACCTCGCCAAAAAAAACTCATCGGGAAAATGACATCCCTGCCTCCCCATTGGATCGGGGCAAAATGGCCCACCGGAACAATCCCGCTGGTGGTGGAAGCGGGTGAGTATCGGAGTGCGTTTCTGGAGGCAATGCAGACGTGGAACATCTACCTTGCGCCACTCAAGAGGCGTTTCGTGGTAGCCCGTAGGACACGCAGGAACCCAGCTATGCCCCTGATGGGGGATAAGGAGAGTGCGGTTCACATAACGTCCAACACGTCGTTCTACGCTGATTGCGACGTTCGCAGGATCGGCGGAAGGATCATCGAGGCTGACGTGAGGCTGAATCCCACAAAGCTGATTGCGATTCCGCATCTCAAACTGGTCCTGATTTTCATGCATGAGCTAGGCCATGCTTTGGGGTTTTCGCATTACGACGGTCCAGAGATATCCGTATTACACACCAAGCTGCCGTATCAGGTCACAGGGATCATGCCGTTTGACATCGCCTCGCTGAAATCGAGCTACGCTCTCCCGCTACCTAAGCCGAAACCGACACCAAAACGAAAATGAATCCAACATTCGACAATCAAAACGGCAGCATCGCACTGCCATCCGTGTTACTCATTGCGTGCGTCATCGGCATACTCGTGACACTACCAAGCTGCGTGAGCATCGACATCCCGATCGGTGAAGCGGGAGCCTACGGCCGCGTGTCGGTGGGCTATTTCCCGCCCGCTGCGTTCTCACTCTCGCCGCCGGACACCGCCACTCTCGGCGATAAATAAAACACCTCATGAGCATGGTCCCAGCATCGCGGCCGGCATGGCCGAAAGAGCACATAGCCCGCATGCTAGTGCAGTATGAGATCACGCACCCGCTGGCCGTGGTCGCCATTCGCGGATACTACCGCGACAGCATGGGCGCTGTCGGCAAAAACGATCGCGGGATCTACGACGATGCGTTTTTCGTTTTCTCCAGCAACGTCTTCGCCAGCTTCAACGGCAACTGCGACCCGAGCCGCTACCGCCCTGGCATCGCTACACTACGAACAGGCATCCACTGGTATCGCAGAGGGAATCACGGAATCAGCAAGCCCGGTGGAGGATATCCGGCATTCAGGCCCGCCAACGCGCAAGAGGCTTTGCCCGTGGACCGTGATGGCATAGTCAACCCCCGCCCCGGAGTAGCGATAAACATCCACCGTGGCGGGCGAAACAGCACAAGCTCTGAAGGATGCCAAACCATTCACCCCGACCAATGGGCCGCATTCTACGCTCTCGTATCCGGCGAAATGACGCGGAACAGCGTGAAAACTTTCCCGCTTCTTCTCATCGAAGCCAACGGGTGAATCAAAAAACCACATTATGCCGTCAAAAAATCGTGATCCTATCGGCGCAGTAGTAATCGGAGATTTGCATTGCGGAGGCACAACGGCACTTTGGCCTCCAGACGGAAAGCTCACATCCGGCAACAGCGTCGGGATCGGTCGTAATGCCTGCCAGAGATGGCTGTGGAAGGTGTGGACAGAAACAAAACGAACAGCCATTGATCACTTTGGTAGCGATCCGTGGGTGTTGATCCTAAACGGCGATTTGATCGACGGGGCACACCACCACAATAAAGAAATGTGCGCGGTGATCGAAGCGGATCACATGGAGGCTGCGATCCAGTGTGTGGAACCTCTCGTCAAGAAAGCGCAGCAGACGTTTGTGATTCGAGGAACCGAGTGTCACACGCGAGATTTTGAAAAAGTCATAGCTGACCGGCTCAAGGCGCATTATTGCGGAGATAAAGCCTTATTGAAGATACATGGCACAACCATCGACGTTGCTCACCACATGCCGACGACAGGCCGAGCATACTTAGAGGCGAGCGCACTTTCGATTTTGATCGGAAATGCTCGACTCAACTACTCTCGTGTGGGCCAAAAACTGCCAAAAGTTTTTCTTCGCGCTCACCGGCATGTAGGAGGGTTTTATTCGGACGGTTCGGCGGCAATCGTCGCAACCGGAGCCTACCAGTTGCTTACACGCTGGGCGACCAAAGTTGTCGGGGAGTCGATATGTCGCCCCGCGTTCGCTATTCTTGATTGGCGAGGATCTCCCAAGAACTCGTTACCAGCAATCAAACTTCCTACTTATGACCCAGCGAAGCCGAAAGTCACTGTCTGTTAAGCCAGCTTCGTCCAAGGTGATCGCTGCGGCATGGGATGCGTTTTTTGCAAGCAATCAAACGACGTGTATCGAGTCTTTGCGTGCAGAAGGATGGATTCCCGTCTTGGAATTCGCAACACGTCAGGGACTTTCCTTCAACGCTGCAAGAGCCAGATTGGAGAAGCTAAAGCTGGAAACCCAGAAGTTTCGCGTTTCTTGGGATGGAAGCACGCGAACAATGATTTTCGTCACACTCAATTCGATCGCAAAAAAAAGGCAAGCCGTGAGTGCCGCACATCCGTTTCTACGTTCCCGGCAATCGACCCCCGCCGATTGGCAACCACGCGCAGCGGGGGAAATTACTCCACGGATTGATAACCGTGGCAAGCGATAATCTCCCGCTGGAGAGCTGCGATCTTGTCGAGCTTTGTAGCGATCACCTCCATCTGGTGTCTGACCAAGATCAAATCGCGATGGATAAAATACACCCAAAACGGAGCGAGTATTGTCACAACGACGAAGAAAACACCGAGAATACCGCCGATTAAAAAAAGGAATTCCATCGTGTATTTATTCTATTACGTCCTGTCTCATCTCGTCGCCGGTGCGCTTTATTGCATCAGCGATTTGTTTCACATTGTGGCCGTAGCCTGCCGCGTCTTCAGCGATTTTTGCGCTCGCCTCAATAAGTATATTCAGCACGGAGCTGACTGATCGCGATTCGTTGTCTGCTAGGGATTGCAGTTTCGCTAGGGTCGATTCGTCGAGACTGATTGAAGTTTTCTTTTTCATATTTGAGTTGCCTTCCTCGGTAAATCTTACCGAAACCGACCCGCTTGCAAATATTTTTATTTTTTTGTTGCTTCTCCGGTAAGAATCGGTAAGTTTCGGTAATCATGCCGAAAGTAAAAACAAGCATCAGCCTCAAGCCCGAATTGCTGGCCGTCCTGCGATCGCAGGCCAAAAGCGAAGGCAGGACACTGAGCAACTATCTCGACCACAAACTCCGCCAACTCTGCGACGCCGTCACCGACGAATTGAGCAAAGCAGCCAGCGGACAACCTCAAACTTAAAAACAGTAAAACATGAAACTATCAGTATTCGACTTCCAAGACATTCCTGTCCGCGTAATTCAGCGCAATGACCAGCCGTGGTTTGTTGCCGCCGACGTGTGCAGCGTGCTCGACATTGCCAACAATCGAGATGCAGTCGCATCGCTTGATGATGACGAAAAAGAAATCCTCACAACCTCTAATGTCGGAAATGCCGACATTAGCCTGCCGAGCCGCGGATTGCAGGCGATCTCCGAATCCGGCATCTACGCGCTGATCTTCAAATCCCGCAAGCCGCAGGCAAAAGCATTCCGCAAATGGGTCACGAGCGAAGTCCTGCCCGCTCTCCGCAAGACCGGAGTGTATCAAGTGCCTGTCACTGAGGCTGTCGAGCCGCCCCGCATGACGATCGTCGAATTCCTGCAATCCATCGCCCCCGGCGTGTGGGGCACGCCAGAAATCAACAACCTCGGCCAGATCACCCGGGCGCTTTCGCACAATATCGGCGCACCACTCCGCCGCCAGCCCGATCCATACCTCGACGGTGAATGCGTCAGGGCCTTCCCGCTGGCCATCCTCGCCCTCGCATACGGCACGCTCCGCCAAAACCAAAGCCTCAGCATGGGCCGAACAAAGCTCCCCGAGCTAAACGTCGCCGCATTCTTCGAACTCCCCACCCAACCCGAGCGGGTCAAAGAAACCAAGCAACAATCCCAACCGGCCTAAACATGGACGCCCGCCTGCAATCCATCGATGCCGAGGCCGCGCAGCGCAAAGCCGCCGCCGGTCACGCGCTCACGATCGCCGAACTCGCCCTTGTGCGTGGGCTAACCTACGCAGGAATCCGAAGACTGGCGCAGGTGCCCGGCTTCCCCATGGCGCACGGCGTCATATTCTTGCTCGACTTCGACCTTTGGCGGCAGGCGGTGCTATTTGGTCTGCCAGTGGCGAAAACGCCGTCTGAGGAATCAACTCCGCGTATCGCCGCACATCGTCAGCCGTCCAGCGCTGGTAAATCCGTGATACCAGCTTAGACCCATGATTCACCATCCGCATCATCACAGTCTCAGGGATGCCCGCCCGCATGCCTCGCGTGATAAACGTGACCCGCGTGCAGTGGAACGAGACGGATTGCATGCCGAGCCGATCAAAAAACCGACGCCACACCAGGCCGATGATCTCCGCGTCCTTCGGAGGCACCTGGTAAAGAGTGCGCCTGCGGCTGGTGAGCAGATCATCGATGAGCGGACGGATCGACGGGTAAATCGGAATAGCAAACTCGCGCTTTGCTCCGCCCTTGGGACGCTCGATCAGGATGTCATTATCCGCCATTCGGACGGCGGACGCCGCGATATTGCAATTCGACCAGCGCAGGCCCGTCGAGATCCCGACATGGAAAGCAATCCGCATCCACTCCGGGGAGTTTGCCAATGCAGCGCGGATCGTCCGCTCATCCTCTGCCGTCAGCTCCGGTTTCATAACGGGCTCGTCCGCTTTGATTTTAAGCCTGCGGACGGGATTCGTCAGCGCGAGATTCATGGCGACGGCCTCATCCATGATCTGCGCAAGAAACTTCAACTCCATGAGCGCCGTATTCCGAGCAACAAACTTCCCGCTCTTTTGCTTACGGTGGCCGGTGCGCCACTCGATGTAATCAAATGCATGCAACCGCTCCAGCTCGGCGGGCGCGCCAATGCCACGCAGAGCAAAAAACTCCATGATCGGAATCCACTGCTGACGGTAAACCGTAGCCGTCCGATCATTCGCACCGTAGCGGGTCCGAGTGTAGCCTGGCACCCAATCCCAGCCATGCAACGCGCTCTCGGCATGGCAGGCCGATCCATCCCGCATCGCCTGAATCTGATCTCGAACAGCACGAGTGATCTTCGCCTTCCGGTGCGTGTCATCCTTGCGAATCCCCGTCTTTCGATACCGCTTCTTGTCACCGGCAGCGCAAGCAAATTGCAGCCAAACGAAGGGCGAGTCTTTCTTGGTAAAAGCGGAACAGATCACAACGTAGCAAGACCGTAGCAAAAGAAAAAACACAAGACAAACCAAACGCAATCAAATAGAGTAAATATGAGTCAATCAAACCCAAACAAACAAAGCCCGCCACTGGTTGGTTGTCGGTTCAAATCCGTCTGCCCCCAATCTAAAGCGTTAGATAATATAGATTTACGCTCGGTTTCTGTTTCGGACCGTAGCAAATCGCGTAGCAAATCGGTGCGGCCTCTGAATGTGGGGGCTTTTTTTGCTCCTTCGCGGATTTCTCGCTCGGGACGTGGTTTCGGCTCTGCTTTGGAGCAAATCGAGCGGCCTGTGCTTTGTCTTTCTGACGAGGATGCTGCCGCTTTGTTTCGATCCATGCGGGAGGAGCTTTCACGATGAGCGAGGTGCAATTCTTTTTTATCCTTGGCTCCCTGCTGTCGTGTTTTGTGGGGGTGTGTCTCGGGGTGGGTTTCTGTGTTTTTTTCGCATGGCTGGATGCTCGCGCTCGGGAGTCGGACCTCCAGCGGTGGTTTGAATTGCGTCGCTCTGGCGGTGCTTCACGGGGGATCAGGCTATGAGCGGCGTGGCGGATTGTGTTTCGGCCCCTGCGGGCATCTATTTCGTTTGGGGTGCGTCGGTGCCTCTGCCGCCGGACCTTGCGCCCGGGTGGTGTTATCATCCTGATTCTACGGACTGGCTCATGGTGGAGCGACTTACGGATGGCTCGCTGTGGTATGTGGTTTGCTGTGGGTCGGAGTATGCGCTGTGGCCGCGTGTGGCGGTGATGGATGAATCAATCCCAGGCGTGTCGCGCCGTGTTTATGAGGCGGATCGGGAGGCGGAGATCCCGCTTCCGATCTCGCCGGTTGTCGTATCGCGTCAACTGGAGGGCGCAGTATGAGGACGGATCGGGTTTGTCGGGGGCGGCTTGTGCTGCGACAAGATGCTGTGGCAGAGGCGGGACCGTGCGTCGGCACGCGACTACCTGTGGTGCAGGAGCGTCTGCGGGAGTGTCTCGGCGCTACGGGGCTGGTGGGATGGCGTTCGCGGGCGTTGCTGGCGGCGGAAATCAAGCGGGCGAAGGCTGCGGAGAAGCGCACAAACTCAGTGATCGCGTAAATGGTGGCCATGAAATCAACCGAGCCGGAGACCAGTTACGAGGATCACGCGGGGCGTCAGTCGGCGGAGGCTGCTGCGGCGTGGGAGGAGTGGCTTGAGACGATGCCGCCGGAAGAGCGGGCGAAGGTGGCGGGTGTGCCGTCAATCGGCGCGCAGGCGCGGCATGCTTACGATGTGGGGCTGTCGGCGGATGTGGCGGAGTCGAATGCTGCTGCCTACTCGGTGGATATGGCGGATTCCGTGGATACGATGGCGGATGAGATCGCGGAGTCGTTCCGCCTGCCGCTCCTGCAAGCGCATGGTATCGCATCGCTCATCGAGGAGATGGTGGAGCGGAAGGTCTCGGAGGCGCAAAGCGACCAGCTTGGGCGGGTGATCGGAATGCTGATGAAACCTCACCGGTCGCTCCCGCTCGTCGTGGAGGCGCTGGCTATCTCGCAGGGGCTCGATGAGCTGAACGGGGTGCAATCTCAGGCCGAGGTGGGCCGGAAATACAAAGTCTCCCGCGCTCTGGTGAATCACTACGTCTCGGCGTGGTCGGATTTGCTGGGGGCTACGAATCGGAAATTTCGCCGTTCCAGCGAGACGCGGGAACGCAACCGGGCCGTGCGGTGCGCGGTGGTGGCGAGAAGTAAACACAACACAAAATAGGAAATCAGAAAGCGGAAATATGAAAGCGGAAATTGAATGGAAGCGGACGGCCGATGAGGTGCCCGATGATGACATGACGGTGCTGGTCGCGTTGAGCGATGGCGAGGTGTGGACGGGGTATTGCGACGCTGGCTGGTGGCGGTATGTGTCCGGCGACCGCATCGAGCCGAAAGTGGTCTTTTGGGCGGAGTTTCCCGAGCCGCCGTGTGTGTAGGAGTCAACCAACTAACTAATAAAAAACTATGAGCGAAGTGATGATTTTGAGGCGGAACGAGGATGTCTCGTTCCCTACGGACCTTGTGAGATTCAGCCGGGAGGGGCTGGTGATGCTGCGGGAGCCGTCGCTGGAGGAGTGGCAGCAGTTGCATTCGAGTTTGTCGGTGTGCGGGCGCACGCACAAACGCTGGATGGCGGACTCGCGCCGGTTCGGTCGTCGGTTTTTCGGCGATGATGCGGTGCAGATGTGGGAGAGCCAGCTTGAGCTCGCCATGCCGGAACTGAAAGCGATGGAGGCACTGGAGTCGCTTGAAACCCGCTCGCCCGGGCTGAATGATGAGCATCACCTGGTGTTGTCGAAGCGCTGCGAGGCGGAGGCGGATCGGGCGCGCTGGGCTCAGGTGGCCGTGGAGGAGAAGCTCACGCCGACGGACCTGCAAGCGTCGATCAAGGCGGGGCATGTGGTGCGGAAATCGGAGTCGGACGGCGACAAACCGGGGTCGCTGAATGCTCATGATAAATCCGCCGGGCTTGTCACGATCGAGGGGATTTCGATGCAACACGAGCACTGGAAGCGGAAGGTGACAGAAAGCGGATTCCCCTTCGAGTGGGATGAGGACCGGCTCCGCCGGGTGGCCGATCTTCTGCGGCCTTTCATGCAGGATTATCTGTCGTGCATGGCGTGTCTGAATGACGCGAAGCGCCGAGCCGAGGGCGAGGTGATCCCGGAGCGGGTGAAGGAGGATGCGGCGCAATGACAACCGACGACGCACTCCCTCGGCAGCGGGACCACACGCGGCCTCCGGTCTCGATAGATCGGGAGGCTCAGTGGGGTGTCGGTGATGCGGCGCCGTTGCCGTATGGCGATTTGGGCCGGTTGCAAGCGCAGATCGGGCGGGCTTACACGCGGTTTTTCGATTCGCGGGGAATCCGGTTTGATAAGCCTGGGGACTTTTTGTTTTTGCGGGAGGGGTAGTAGCGATGGCGGTGATGGATGTGATGGAGCGTGCGGAGAGGTATCTGCGCAACGTCCCGGCGTCGGTGTCGGGTGCTGGTGGTCACACGCAGGCGTTGCTGGCGGCGAGGTCTCTGGTGCGGGGCTTTTTGCTGTCCGAGGGGGATGCGCTGCGGGTGCTGTGTGGAGGATGGAATGCACGATGCGAGCCTCCGTGGTCGGAGTCTGAGTTGGTCCACAAGATCCGCTCGGCGATGAAGGGACCTGCCCCGAAGGAGGGGGATGGGTATTTGCTGAAATCGCGGGATCGTGAGGATGCGGGCCGCGCTCAGTCTGCGGCGTCGTCTGCTGGTGGGGCATCGGCTCCGGCGTGGGTGGATGCTCCGAAGACGGTCTTTGATCCCGAGGCACTGGTGAAATTCGCGGGGGATTTTGTGGGTCGGGCGGATTTGTTTTTTACGGCGGAGCGCTCGGTGCTGGACCCGGCGACGGTGACGGCGGAGGGGTTCCTTTCGGCGTTGTATGATGCGGCGGCGGGTGAGCGGGTGCTGGTATTTTCGACGGTGAATCGTCGGGGGCAGCCGTGGACGCAGGGCGAGGCGATGTGGCCTGTGGACACGGTGCCGACGGCGGGGCCGTGCGGGGTGTGGTATCTTTGCCAGCCGGTGGATGGTCAATATCGACCGATCAACCCGATGGAGCGGGGGAACTCGCAGGCGAAGATGTCTCGGCGGTCCGGGGATTCGCTCACGGCGTGGCGATATATGGTGATCGAGTCGGATGAGGCGCCGGCGCGGGAGTGGCTGGCGGCGCTGGTGCAAATGCCACTCCGGATCGCGGCGATTTATACCTCGGGCTCGCGGTCGCTCCATGCACTGGTGCAGGTGGATGCTCGCTCTAAGCATGAGTGGGACAAGATCAAGGGGGAGTTGAGGGATGCGCTGGTGCTGATGGGTGCGGACCCGGGTGCGATGTCGGGGGTGCGTTTGACGCGCCTGCCGGGTGCGCTGCGCATGGGGTCTTATGCCGCCGTGAAGGATGAGGAGGGGAATGCGCTCAAGGACCAGCATGGGAACGACCGGACGGAGTATGTGGCGTGGTCGCAGCCGGGGGAACAGAAGCTCCTATATATCTGCCCGAGTCCCGCAGCGGTGGCGATCTGTGATTTGCCGCGGCGGAGGGATTTGGTGAGGCATTGGACAGATGCGGCGATGGCGGCATTTACCGCGCGGGATGTGGAGGGGCTGCGGGCGGTGGCGGCGGTGGGGCGATACTACCGCAGGCAGTGTCCGGCTCTGGCGAAGCTGGGCGAGGATGCTGACCGGACGGCGGAGAAGATTTTAACATTGAGAGTCGTAAGCGAATGAGTGTGGATCAAGCAGATAAACTGAAAGCGAAAATGCGCGAGCGGGGTGTGGAACCTCCGGCTCCGCCTGCCCTGCCGCCAGCGGAGGGCAGCGAGGGCGCGAATGAGGTGCCGGAACTGCCAGCGGTGGAGATCACTCCGGTGATCGCGCCGATTGCGGCGCAGATCGGCGGCATCCTTTGCACGAATGGGGTGTTTACGCGGCAGCGGGCGGTGATGACTATCGACCGTGCGGGGCGTCTGGTGGAGATGAGCGCAAAGCGATTCCGAACCTACGTGGAAGATCATCTCATCACGTATCGGGCGCGCTATGACCAGGCGGGAACAATGCAGCGTCGGGCGGAGACGATCGGCGTGGATATGGCTGCGACCATCCTCGAGTCGGATCAATTTTTGAGAAAACAACGGGAGCTTTCGCGCACGGCTACGGTGCGCCAGCCGGTGAAGCGGAAGGATGGCCGGATCGAGCTGCTGCCCGAGGGCTACGATGCGGAGAGTGGAACCTATACGGTGCCGGGTGGTGTCGAGTTTGCGCTGGATATGCCTCTGGATGCTGCGCGCTCGGTGCTGCGGGATGTGCTGGCGGAGTTGCCTCTGAATGACCGTAAACCGGACGGGACGAGCCGGAACGAGGCGGCGATCATCGCGCTGATGCTGTCGGTTTTTGCGGCTCCGCTCATCGGTCTGACGACGCGTCGGCTGAATGCGATGTTGAGCTCGAACTCGGTGGGGTCGGGTAAAACACTCATCGGCCAGATGATCGTGATCCCGACGTATGGCTCGTGTGACCTCCAGCCTGTGCCGGAGACGGAGGAGAATTGGCGGAAGATCCTCGACACGGAAACGCTCGCAGGGTCGCCGGTGATCTTTTTCGACGACATCGAGGGGTTTTTCAAGAGTCAGATCCTTAATGCGTATCTGACGGCGCCGACGTGGTCGGGGCGGCGGATGCACTCGCAGTCGAAATTTACCGTACCGAAGCTGGCCACTGTGATCCTGACCGGGAACAATCTGGAGGTGTCGCAGGATGTGTCCCGGCGGTTTTTGCATGTGAAGATGCTGGTGGATGAGGCGAACCCGCAGGAGCGCACGATCAAGCGCGAGATCGATGACGCATGGCTGGCAAGTCCGGAGAAACGTGCGCTACTCCTCGCGGCAATGTGGGCGATCGTGCGCGAATGGGATGCGGCGGGCCGTCCGCGAGGCAAGCGGGTCGTGCGGGGCTATGAGGAATGGTGCCGGACCTACGCGGCGATGTCGGAGTGGGCGGGATTCGGCGATGCTCTGGAACCGCTGCCGGTGGAGGATTCCGGCAACACGGAGCTGGCCGACATGCTCGCGCTGATCGAGCGGCTACTCGCGCAGGCGCAAGTGCAGGACGATCTCGACCGCCCCGCCGGAATCACTCCGGCCGCCGGTGGGTGGGAGGTGACGTTCCAACATATCGTGGACTCGGCTGTGGCTGTAAATTCGTTTACTTGGGCGTTGCGGGGCCGCGAGAAGGACGATCATTTTATCTTGGACGCGAGCGGGAACTCGCGGTTCGGGAAAATCCTGTCGGGATTTGGCGGGAAGAAATTCCGCCTCGACGGGGGCCGCGTGGTCGAATGGGACACCCCCGGGAAGAAACGCGGGAAGCATTACCTGCTGAAACTTTTATGAACGATCCGTTCGACAATTTTTGCCTGACAAAAGTCCGGTTCCTGCCAGTCAGCAGGCCCGTAAACGCCTCCGGTGACGGCGGGGGCAGTCTCATAAGTGACCTAGAAAATCCGCGTTGGAGGTCAGCCAAAGGATCGGGAGAGCTCGGTCGGGTGGGGATGACGGTAGGCAAATCTTTTTTATCTAACGCCGTCATCACCGAATCCTCACCCAAATAAACCATCCTATGCAAAATCAAGAATCAAACGTAGTGTCCCCGTCGCCGTCACCCAAAGTCTCCACGGGTGAGGATTCGGTGCATGAACCTGTTCGGAATATCTTCGAGATCGTGGATGTCTCGGATGAAGAGGCTTACTTCACAATTGGGGTGTTCCTGAGTCTGGAGGAAGCCGTGGCTGCTGTAGAAGCCAAGGCCGAGCCGTGGCAGCTCTGCGAATCCGCCATGTTTGATGGTGAATCCGCGAGCATGGAGATCCGCAGAAAGCCGGTGAACGTCCTCGATCCGCTCAATAATGGCGATGTCGTCTGGTCGCGGAAATGGGTGAACAAATACGACGACGATGCGGACGAGAGCGCGTGGATTATTATTCCGAACGCCCAAGATCACGGATCGCTACCGGGAGCGAGCGTGGACAACAGAAAGGACTCTGAATGATCGCAGAACGTCAACACAAAGCGGGTAGCGATTCCGTGCATCGCCTTGTTCGGCCTTCTGGTCGTGTGCTGTGCCGCTTCTCTTGCGGTGCGGCCTCGGCAGTGGCTACCAAGCTGGCAATCGAGAAATACGGCACGGTGGAAATCAACTACTCGGATACGGGCGCGGAACATGAGGACAATGCCCGATTCATCGCAGAGTGTGAGCGGTGGTTCGGGCAGAAAATCACGATTACGCGAAGCGAAAAGTATGCGGACATCTGGCAGGTGTTCGAGGCCAAGCGGTTCATCGTGAGTCACCAGGGCGCACCATGCACGGCAGAGATGAAGCGGAAGCCTGGAGATAAGGTGTGGGAAATCGGTGACACTGAAATCTTCGGCTACACCATCGAGGAACGGAATCGCGTGGAGAAATGGAAGCGCGACAACTTCGAGCGGATCATCGAATGCCCGCTGATCGAAAAGAATCTGACCAAGCAAGACTGCTTCGGAATCCTCGACCGCGTGGGAATCGAACTTCCCGCCATGTATCGGCTGGGCTTCCGCAATAACAACTGCATCGGGTGCGTAAAGGCCCGCGATAATCTGGACTACTGGAAACGGGTGCGGAAACACTTCCCGGATATTTTCGAGCGCATGGCAAAGCTGGAACGTGACATCGGCACGACAATAAATCGAATCACCAAGGACGGCGAACGCTCGCCAATCTTCCTCGACGAGATCGAAGAAGGAGACCCAAAAGGCGCGGACCCGAACATCCAATGCGGACTGTTCTGCATGGCCGAAGCAGACGCGATGCTTGACGGGCCGAACGCCAGCGGTGAGAGGCCGATGGAAGCGAAGAAAAATCTATGAATACAAAACCAAACGTGGCCGCTTCCAGCGGTTCTCTCGACCGCCTTGTTCGGCGGCATCATCTGCAACTCATCGCCTACCGACTGGCTGCATGGATTATCGGTGGGACGGTGCATCAATTCGAGGGGCGCGACCGTGTGGGCCGATGGCATCGCGGGATGTGCATCCTCTCGCATGATGCGCTGGTGGCCCACAAGGTCTGCTTCCGGCATGACGCAAGCGTGTATTCCGATACCGCCTTAGTTGAGCCGAACGTCCGCGATCAGGAATCGCCGGAGAGAAACTTAAACCAAAAGGAGAAACTATGAGCCAAGAAAACACCACTGAAACCAAGCTGGAGACGGAAGGCGATTTGCTGGATCGCTCTGTTCGACAATCTTTGTTTCTTTCCGGGTGCAAGGATCACCCCGAAAGGACGGACTTATCGTGCTGCAAAATCCGCAGGCCGGACGGAACGCCGATCACAACAAAGGAGGCGTTTGAGGTAATCGAAGGACTGGAACGCGAGAACGCAGAGCTAAAACGCAAAATCAACATGTCAACCGAGTCCCTCTGGGAGGGCGGAAAAACGAAATACATCAAAGAAATCATCCACGAACGCGACCAGTTGGCGGAAGCATTGCAGGAAATGAGATACGGCCACACTGACAAAGCTGAACGCATGGCTATGGACGCATTATCTTATTTGTCGAACAGTTCATTAGGAGGAAAAGATTCTAAATTATTATGAAAAAATCAGAAGCGATGGTGTTGTTGGAGGGGGCCTTTGAGCGGGAGCGGTTGCTTTATCGGTCGAAGCAGACGTATCGGGAATGTGTGCGCCGATTCTTGCGAGAGACTGTGTGGACCGGGCAATCTGCGGAGGATGCGGTGTGTGCGTTTCTTAGCTCGCATGCTGCAAATTGGGCTGCGGCCACACAGTCGCAGTATTTAAATGCGGTCGTGTTTTTCTTTCGGCACGCGCTCAACCGCCCGCTCGGCGAGATGCCGGGGTGGGTGAGGGCTGAGAAGGCCAATCGTCTCCCTGTGTGGCTCACCCATGAAGAGGCTCTTGCGGTGCTGGGGCAGATGCGCGACCCGAACCGTCTCGTCTGCGAGCTGATGTATGGCTCGGGGTTTCGAATCTCGGAAGTGACCAGGCTGCGGCGAAAGGACGTGAACTGGCGGGAGCTGACGATGGTGGTGCGTGATGGGAAAGGAGCCAAGGATCGAGTGACGTGCCTGCCTGTTTCGCTTGTTGATCGGCTGCGCGCACAGGATGAATATGCCGAAGGGCTATGGAAGCAGGATCGCGCCCGCGGCGTTGATCCTGTATGGCAACCGGACGCAGTAGCTCGAAAGTATCCAAAGCGAGGGCTTGAGGCTGGCGAGTATTGGTTGTTTCCTGCCGGGGCCCTTGCTCGCGGGGCTCAATGGGGCAACGTGCGCTACCATGTGCATCCTGACACGCTCGCTAAGGCCATCCCACAGGCTACCAAGCGGGCCGGTGTGCTCAAGCACGTCAAGGCCCATGTGTTCCGTCATTCATTCGCTACCGAGTATTTGCAGAATGGTGGAGCGATCCATGAGTTGCAGGCGTTGCTTGGCCACACAACCATCGAGACGCCGCAGATATACCTCCACTGCCTGCCGCGTCTTGCGGCGAGGATCACCAGCCCGCTCGACCGTAAGCCTTCGAACGTGGTCGAATTTGCGCAGCCCGAACCACTCCGCCGGGCGGTGTAAATCCCCGGCGAATAGCTAATCCCCTCCGCACCCCCCCCCCCCCCCCCACCGGGGGGGGCTTCTTTTT
>Ga0247844_1003473_pt1 | contig 22970 bp, 6 predicted proteins | sample LaCtaG_FD_192421 | JGI IMG/M metagenome (GOLD analysis project Ga0247844, IMG submission 192421) | Freshwater microbial communities from meromictic Lake La Cruz, Castile-La Mancha, Spain - LaCruzMarch201714.5m_1 | ecosystem: Environmental > Aquatic > Freshwater > Lake | place: Spain: Castile-La... | reverse complement strand
GGACGGCCGCATCGTCTTCCTCGATTTCGAGTATGCCGGTTGGGACGATCCCGCCAAAACCGTCGCCGACATTTTCCTTCAACCCGAGAATCCCGTCGATTGGTCCCTGATCGCGGACTTTTGCGAGAGTCTTCCGCATTGGCCGGACCTCGCCGCGCGCACCGCGTTGTGGATTCCCTTCTTCGCCGCCAAGTGGGCGGTCATTCTCCTCAACCCGGCGCTCGATTTTTCCCTCGCCGGTCTCCCGCCGATCCAACTCGAAAAAGCCCGCGCCGTCCTCGCCCGCGGCGCGGAATTCTTGAAATGAATTTCCGACGCGCGCTTTTCCGGCTCCGCGATAAAAAAATTCGCGTCTTAGACTTTCTATTCTTGAAGATGGCCTGCGGGGTAACAAATCTTCGACGAAACTACCGGCCCCCACAAATGCCATCAACCTCACCTGATACCATGGATAAATACTCCCACCCTTTGTTCTCGACCTCGCCCGGCTTTCTTCCAGCAGGGCCGGCGATGGTTTTGGCTCCTTTGTTCGCGATAGCCATGGCCTTCTGCCAAGCGGTGCAGGCCGCGCCCATCACGCCGGGGAACCTCGTGATCTTCCGGGCCGGATCGGGCACGAACTCGCTCGCGAACACGGGCAACGAGGTCTTCCTCGATGAATACACGACGGCCGGGTCGATCGTGCAATCGATCGCGATGCCGTCAACCGGCAGCGGAACAAAGCTCGTCACGGCAGGCACACAGACCGCCGAAGGGGCGCTATCCATCTCGCCCGACGGCACCTGGCTCGGTTTTGCAGGTTACAACGCGACCATCCCGGCCGGCTCGAGCATCACAGTCGGAAATAGCACTGCAGTCCCTCGCGTGGTTGGTCTTTTCAACACGACGACGGGCTCCTACTCGCTGACAGTGACGGGCACCTGGTTTAGCGCGTCCAGCCCCCGAGCCGCGGTCACCACCGATGGCAACAAGATCTGGGCGGTTGGCGGAAACAGTGGTGTGGTCTACGGCACGGTTGATAACTCGAGTCCGTTTGTGGCATCCGGCACGACCGCTAACACGGCGGCCATTGGCACCAACCTCCGAACGCTCGGCGTATACGGAAATGAAATCTATGTATCGACGGGCAGCGGAACACTGCCGACTGTCGGCCGGTTGGCCGGCGACCCGATCCTCAACGGCCTTCCAACCTCAAGCACATTCCTGCCGAACATCCCCCGGCAGGGCGGCACTCCGGTAACCAGCCGTTATGGCTTCACATTCTTGGATGTGAATCCCGATGTGGCCGGGATCGACACGAGGTATACGGTCGACGACTCCGCCACTTCCGGGGGTCTGTGGAAATACACGCTCAATAACAGCGGCACCTGGAATGCCGCCGGGTCGATTACGGCCCTCACCGGAGCATTGCGCGGCCTGACCGGCGGGCTTGACGGCACCAATGTCAAGCTGTTCATGACGGGGAGCGGTAACACGCTTTGGGCCTACACAGATACCGCCGCAGTCACCAGCGTGCTCAGCGGCACTCTGGCAGCCTTCACATCGCTTGCCACCGCCTCAACGAACACGGCCTTCAGGGGGATCGCCTTGGTTGTTCCGGAGCCATCCACTGCCCTGCTTGGAGGCCTCGGTTTGCTCATTGCCTACATCCTTTTCCGCCGCCGGAAAACCTCCTGACCGCCTGCCGGTCGGGAAACGAACGGCGCACCGGCAAAATCGATGCCGTTCGATGCTTTTCTCGATTTCAAGGGAAAACCACGGGATGCTCCGCAGCCATGGAACCAGAAAACGGACTTTTAGACAGGTGGGCAGGATTTACAAGATTAACAAGAGTGGTTGCCGAAAGCGGCGAATCCTACAAAAAAATCCAATGCGATTAGGAGCAATTCATTCACTCTCTGTGTGCTCTCTGGTTAATTCTTCTGAATCCGAGTTGAAATGAATCTCCGCCACCCGCTTTGCCATGTCTGCGGTTGTTCCAACCCGGCCGAAGTCGAAGCTCTCGCGCACGGCGTGACCTCGGATTGCAAGCCGTCCCCTTTTGCTGTCGAGCTTTTCGAGTGCCCGGATTGCGGGGTGGTTCAAATCCCGATCGATGCCGCCTGGCGACGCCGGATTTCCGGGATCTACGATGCCTACGAATGCTACGCCCCCTCGGGCGGGCTCGAGCAAAAAGTGGCCTCGGCGCATGGCCTCGAATCCCGCTCGCAGGTGCTTCTCGATTGGCTCGCCGCCACGGGAGCCGTTCCGGAGCGCGGCGATCTTCTCGAGGTCGGCTGCGGCCTCGGCGGATTCCTTCACGCGTTCGCGCGAAAATTTCCATTCTGGCGCTCCGAGGCGCTGGAGTGGGATGCGCGCTCCGCCGCCGATTTGGAAAAAATCCCGGGATTTTGCACGCTCCATACCGGCGGAGTGGGATCCGTCCCCGGTCCGTTCGGATTTTTCGCGATGGTCCACGCGCTCGAGCATTTTGAAAATCCCGTTAGCCTCCTCGCCTCGCTCCGCACGAAAGCCAATCCCGGGGCCCTGCTTTTGGTGCAGGTGATGGATTGGATGGAAAATCCGATCGACCTCGCTGTGGCCGACCACGCCACGCATTTCACGCCCCACACGCTGGAATCCATCGCCCGCGCCGCCGGATGGGAGCCGGTTTGTCCCGCCGCCAAACCCGTCGCCAAGGAACTCACCCTGCTCGCCCGCGCCTCCGCAGCCACCCCGCTTTCCCGCGAAACCCTGCCGGGCATTTTGAAATCCCGCCTGCATTGGCTCGCCGGCCTGGAGGCCCGTGCCCGCTCGCTGGCCGGTTCCTCATCGTGCTTCGGACTTTTCGGAACGGCCCTCGCCGCGACATGGCTTGCGGAATCCGCCGGGGAAAAACTCGCCTTCTTTGTGGATGGCGACCCCGACCGCATCGGCCGCACCCATCTGGGAAAACCCATTCTCGCCCCCGAGGCTGTCCCCGCCGGAGCGGATGTGTTCATCGGCATGGCCCCGTCGGTCTCCGCAAAACTTGCCGAAAAATACCGCCACCTCGCGGCCATCTTCCACGCCGCGCCGCCGCTTCCCAAGCCATGATTCTCGTCATCGGAGCCGATGGATTGCTGGGGAGCGCACTCCTGCGCGAATTGCGGTCCGCAGGCCACCCCGCCCTCGGAACCTCACGGCGCGGGACTCCGGGCTTCGCGGCGCTCGATTTGTTGTCGGCGTCCCGCTTCGAACCGCCGCTGGATACCCGCCTCGCGTTCCTTTGTGCCGGGATTGACAGCCTTGCCGCCTGCGACCGCGACCCGCGAGGCACCGCGGCCATCAATGTCGCTGCCCCCATCGCTCTGGCAAAAAAACTCGCCGCCCGCGGAATCCCCTTGGTTTTTCCATCCAGCAACTACGCCGCCCTCCCGTGCGAATACGGATTGCAGAAAGCCGCCGTGGAGTCCGCGTTGCAAGGCCCTCTCTTCGCCGCCGTCCGCCTCCCGAAAATTTTGGAAACCCTGCGTCCGCGTTTTCTCGACTGGGCGCAAACCCTCGATTCCGGCCGTGAAATCCACGCCTCGCCGGTCCTGCGGTTCGCCCCCGTGCTGCTTGCCGAGGCCACGGCGGGCCTGGCTTCGTTCGCGTCGGATTTCCGCCCCGGGATTTTCGAGGCGATTCCTGACGCATCGTTCTCCCATCACGAAGCCGCCGTCCGCCTGGCACTCGCCTTGAACCGCCCCGCCGAGTCGGTTCGCAAGGATGAAACCGCTGGTCTCTCCCTCTTTCGCGGCACGCTGCCGTTTTTCGACTCGCCGCCGGCTTCTTCCTTCTGGCAATTTTCCCCCGCCTCGCAAATTCTCGACGCCTTCGTATCCGCCATCGCAGCCGGGGTGGTCGGCCGATGACCATGACACCCGATCCCGAACCGCCGAGCCGCATTCCCGCCATTTTGCTGGCGCTGTTTGCCGCCGTTTTCACGGCGGTGATCGGCGCGGGGTGGCTCCGCCAGTTGCCAACTCACGAGGAACTTTACGGCGGCGCCGCGCGGTTCCTGTTCGAGTTTTGGACCACCTCCCGCGCCTCCGGCGGCATTCCCTGGTGGAGTTCGAATTTCCTGCTCGGCCATTCCATGGCGGGCCTTGCGATGTGCGCCCTGCCCATCTCGTGCGGGCTCGCCGCCGTCTCGCTCTTCGGCGATCCCGCAGGCATCAAAATCGCCGCCCTCGCCGTGCTTCCGCTTTCGGCGCTGACGATGTTCGTGTTTGTCCGCCGCCTTTCCGGTTCGGCCTGGAGCGCCCTCGCGGCCGCCCTTCTTTACATGGTGAGCGCGCAAATGGCCGCCCGCCTCGCCGATTTCCAACACTGGATGGGAAGCTACGCCTACATCTTCCCTCCGCTCATCCTTTGGGCATTTCTTCGAATCGCCGATGAGCGTTCCCTCCGCGCCGCCGCGTGGCTGGCCTTCGCCTGGGCCGCCATGATGCTCAGCTACACGAAACTCGCCTTCCTCTTCGCACCGCTCGCCGCGGCGTTTGTTCTTTGGCTCTGGTTCTCGCGCCCGGACTCCCGCCGCGGGTTGCTCCTCGGCTCGCTCGCCGCGCTTCCCGCGATTTTTCTGCTCGCGGTCGTCCCGCTCCTGCCGCTCGCCCGCGAGTTCCGGTTCGTCGCCGCCTTCGACTTCGATCCGTTCATGGTCTGGCAGGAATCCTTCGTCTTGAAAAATTTCGCCTCCGTCTTCGACCGCGACAACGCCCTCTTCGCCGGCGTCATGCCGAGCTTCCTCGCGGACCGCGGCCAATTCTACCTCGGCGTCTGCGTCTTCCTCGCCGTGGGCTGGTATTTTTGGACCCTCGTGAGAAAGCCCGATTGGGAAGTCTCGCGGGATGGCATGATCTTCCGTGTCTTTTCCGGGATCGCCCTGCTCGCGCTCTGGCTCTCCCACGGCCCGATTCCGCCCATCGATGGAATCCTCCGCACCACCGCAGCCGCCGCCAATGCCAGGTGGCTTTCCGCATCCGGAATTCTCGCCGCCACCCTGCTGCCGCTCGCGTTCCTGTGGGCGATTCTTCCCCGCCGCAATTGGCTCTTCGCCATCCTCGCCACCGCCTGGCTTGTCATCCCCGGCTTCGCGGTGTTGGAAATCCTGCCGCCCCTGCGCGGCATCCGCGCCCCGTGGGGTTACTGGGAGGTCGGGTTTTTCTCCGCCGCCGTCGCCGCCTCGGCCGCCGCGAATGGCCTCTTCGAATCCATTCCCTTCCGTCCGCTCCGCGTCATCCTCGGGGTCGCCCTGTGCGCCCTCCTCGTCTTCGACATGTCGCCCTATCTGGCGAAGTTCTCCGTCCCCGGCCTTCCCGCCAAGCTTTTCGAGGACTTCTCCAACGCCCAAAAAACCCTCTCTGCCTCCAAAGTTCCCGGCCGCGTCCTCGCCTCCTCGAGCCGCTATTTCTTCCTTCGCACGCCGTTCGAATCCGGCCGCCCGCTCCTCAACGAATCCTCGTGGCAGCACCTCCAGCTCCGCGGCGCCCGTGAGCTCGTCGATGCCGGATTTTCGAATCAGGATCACATGCACTCGCTCCTTCGCATCGCCGGGGCCTCGCACATCCTCTCGGAAAAAAAAGACCCGCTCACCTCGCTGGAACTCGCCGACTCGCTCGCGCCGCGCCTCAACAGGGTCTTCGATTCCGAATTCTTCCGCATCCAGGAAAATTCCGCCGCGCTCTTCCCGGCCTTCACAGCCCGCGATTACATCGCCGTCGAGCCGGGCGCCAAAAACCTCTCCCTCGAATTCCTCGCCATCGCCGCCGTCCAAAATGCCGTCCCCGTGGAACTCGGCCCCAACGCCGCCACCTACCCGTTCCTCGCCGGCACCGCCGGGGCCTCCACCGGCGTGTTTCTTCCCGCCGTCGATCTCCGCAAACCCTCGCCGCCCTTCCAGCGCATCGACTACTCGCCACCCCGCACCAACCCCATGCGCATGGAATTCCGCCCCGCGCCCGGCCCCGGTTGGCTCGTGGTCTCCGAGGCCTGGCATCCCGATTGGAAAGCCTTTGCCGGACACGATCCCGTTCCCGTTTACAAGGCCTTCGGCGCCCTCATGGCCCTTCCGCTCGACCGCGCCCGCGAGCCCCTGCACCTCGAATTCACCCCGCCCGCCTGGTATGGTCTTTGTATAAAAACCGCCCTCGCCGCATGGATCGTCCTCACCGCCCTTCTCCTCCTCCTGCCCATCGCCCCGCGCCGCCTCCGCGATCTCTGGACTGGCCCCATGGAAAATCTCATCCCCGCCTTCCTCCGGGCGGAAATCCACCACGCCGCCACCCGCTTGTTTCCTCGCCATGACCCCTGATCCCGCAAACGCCCGCGCCTGGCTCCAGGATTATTTCCGCCGCTACGAGCGCACCCTCTTCGGTGCCGATGTCGCCCCCCGCATCACCGCCTTCGCCGATCTGCTTCTGGATATCCGCGCCCGCGGCGCCCGCGTCTTCCTCGCCGGCAACGGAGCCAGCGCCTCCATCGCCAGCCATGCCGCCGTCGATCTCGTCAAAACCGCCGGCATCCAGGCCCATGATTTCAACGAGCCCAACCTCATCACCGCCCTCGCCAACGACCACGGCTACGAACACTGGATCGCCCGCGCCCTCGAACTCCGCGCCAGCCCCGGCGACGCCGCCGTTCTCATCAGCTCCAGCGGCCGATCCCCGAATATCCTTGCCGCCGCCCGCCGCGCCCGCGAACTCGGCCTCTCCGTCATCGCCTTCTCCGGCTTCTCACCCGACAATCCCCTCCGCCCCCTCGCCGATATCGAATTCCATGTGGACTCCACCGAATACAACATCGTCGAGTGCACCCACATGGTCTGGCTCATGGCCACCGTGGACTTCCTCGCCCGCCCTCCGGCCACCGATTAAAAAACCACGCCCCATTCAAGGCCCGCTCGCCGGCGGCTCCCACACACTCCCCGCATCCTTCGGCAGGCGGCCGTTCTTCTCCTCCTCGTTCACCAGATCCATCGCCTTGAGGGATTCCGCGAATTTCGGATTCACCCGCAGCGCCGCGCGGAATGTCCGCATCGCCGCCTCGTTCAGATTCACCATCCTCAAAGTCGTCGCCAGATTGTGCAAATTCACCGGATCGTCCGGGTTCGCCTCGAAGACAATCCGCGCCTGCACCACCGCCTCGTCGTTGCGACCCTCCACCACCAGGGCCCGTATGAGGTTGTCGCGGATCGGCTGCGAGAGCGGCGAGCGGTCGGCCGCCCTGCGAAACGCGGCGCTCGCCTCCGGCGCGTTTTTCTCGCTCAATCGCGCGCTGCCCATGTTGCTGTGCAACTCCCCGAGGTCCGGCCTCAACCTCAAGGCCTCCCCGGCGTGTTTCCGGAAACCCTCCGTGTCGCCTTTTTGATTGAGGTAAAATGCCCCCAACCGCGAGTGCGCCTGCCAGGCCTCCGGGTTCCGCGCCAGATTGTGCGTCCACATCGACTCCTCCGATTGCCACACCGCCGCATAGCCACGCGCCGTCCAGGCCAGGCCTGCCGCCATGCCCAGCACCGCCAACGCCACGGCCGCCCCCGCCGCACCCCGCGCGGATTCCCGCCACCGCACCACCATTGCCCCCGCCAGCGCCACCGGCCCCAGCATCGGCACATACAGAAAATGATCCGAGACCCAGGTGAGCCGCATGTAGGCGATCTTCACAAATCCCAGCACCGGCAGGATCATCACCACATAAAACCCGAACGCCATCAGCGCGTGCCGCCCCCAGCTTTTCCGGAACACCCAAAAAACCACCCCCGCCGCCACAATCACCACCCACGGCAGGAAATCCCACAGCCCCGGCGTCTCCAGCTCCCAGCGCGGATTGATCGCCATCAGGTTCGACGGCGCCACCAGATTCCCCAGATAAAAAAGCAACGCCCGCCCCGCCACCGCCACCCGCGACACCGCCCCTCCGATTGGAACATCCTCCCCCGCGATCGCCTTCACCTGCTGGAAGTAAAGCGTCACCAGCCCCAGCACGAACGACACTGCGAAAAACGGCACCACCCCCCACCACTCCCGCCGCCCCACACCCCCGCCGCGCCACCACAGGTAAAGCAACGCCGCCACCGGAAACATCACCACCGAACTCTTCGCCAGCATCGCCGCCAGAAAAAATCCCAGCGCCGCCAGATACAGCTCCCGCCGCCTCCGCTCCGACTCCCCGCCCGCCTGCACCCACATCGCAAAAAATCCCCACGCCGCCAGGAACAGCGGCATCGACAGCGTGTTCTTTTGCTCCGCGATCCACGCCACCGACGGCACACACACCGGATGCACCGCGAAAATCAACCCCGCCACCCAGCCCCCCGGCACCCGCATTTTTCCCAGCGCCCACCACAGCATCAACGCCCCCGCCGCATGCATCGCCAGCGACATCAACCGGTAGCCATCCGCCACCCCCAAAAACAGACGCCACTGCACCCACAGCGCCGTGATCGTCAGCGGAAAATAATCCGGCGTCGAAGGGTTGAACCAAATATTTTGCAGACCCTTCGGCGAATGGATGTCGGGATTTTGATAAAGCAGCGTATCATCATCCATCAACCACCCGCCCGGCCCCGAGTGCCAATAAATCCCCACGCACGCCGCCACGATCAGCCCCACCTTCACCCAGCGCCGCCAATCCTCGAAGATTCCAATCACCCCCCCGTCCTACCACACCCCGCCCCCGCCCAGCAAGGAGCGGGGCCACAAGCCCGCCGTTTCCTTGGAGGGAGATGCTCCGTCAGCGCCCAAACTTCAGGCGCTCAAAACGCCGCCTCCGGGACCAAAAGAAAAGGCGGCTTCGCCCTAAAAATGGGACCCCGATGGCCTCCGGCTCGTAGCCTACGCCTCGGAGAGCGCGGCGTCCCTGCCCATGCTTTGTGAAAGGCGCTGCCGCGCCGCCTGTTCCACAAGCCATTCGCACTTTTGCCGCACCCCCCACGCCCTCACGCCCCCGCGCGCGGGATGTGCATGATTTCGCACATTTTTTCTTGCCAGCTGATTGCGATTTCGGTTTTTTACCCGGTTTCAGTTCAGGAATGTGAACACCTGCCTTGACTTCACAGACACACACAACATTTCCGCTGCCATGAAATCCTCGCAAATCTCCAAGCTTCCGGCTCCCCGCTCCCTGCTGCTTCTCCTCGCCCTGCTCCTCTCCGGTCTGGCCGCCCACGCCGCCGTTTTCGTCCAGCCCACCGTTTCCGGAACCACCCCCAGCGGCCTCCAATGGTCCGCCGTCGCCACCGGCACCGCCCTTCCCATCCGCTCTTCCGGGACCCAGAACGGCGCCGTCGGCGCTGTCGCCTATTGGAACACCACAACAGGCCAACTCCAGATCGACCCCAAAGGCTGGAACATCTCCCTCTTCAACTTCACCTACACCACCGGCACGGTGAATGTTTCCGGCACCACCCCCGGCCCCCTTCGCTACGCCTCGGGCACCTCCCCCACCTCCGCCGTGGTCTCCGGGGCGACCGGTTTGGAGAACCAGCGCACCCTGCCCGCCGGCACCTGGACTCTCATCACATGCTCCCAAGCTCGTGTCGCCGGCACCGTCAGTCTCGTCCGCTCGCCCACCCTCGCCACTTCCTATGATCCCGGCAACGGCGCGGGCAACGCCACCACATATGCCACGAATCCTCTCGGGGAGGCCATTACCGCCGGTTGGTTCACCCAACCCTGGGCCTTCCCGACCGACTTGGTCCTCTCCGGCAGCGTCGCCTCGATGACCATCGACAACTGGAAAACCTTCGGTGTCTCCGGCAATGCCAATGCCAACATCCTTGGCTTCGGCAACTACCGGTCCACCTTCCAATACACCATCGATGGGGTCGTCGGCAACATGGTCGGCGCGGTCATCCCCTACACCGACGGCCCCGTCCCCACCCTCTCCGCCACCCCCGCCAGCCTCACCGGTTTCACCGCCCCCACCGGCACCGCCTCCGCCTCCCAATCCTTCACAGTCAACGGCACCGGCCTCACAGCCAACATCACCGTCGCCGCCCCCGCGGATTTCGAAGTCTCCTCGGACAACTCGACATTCTCCTCGAACCTCACCCTCACCCAAACCGGCGGCAATGTGACCGATACGACCGTCTACGCCCGCATCGCCTCGACGGCCCCTCTCGGCGCCTCCTCGGGGAACATCACCCTCGCCAGCACCGGCGCGGAGAATCAAACCATCGCCCTCTCCGGGTCGGTAACCGCCATCCCCACCATCTCCGCCGCGCCTTCCAGCCTCTCCGGTTTCACCGCCCCCATCGGCAACGCCTCGGCCTCCCAATCCTTCACAGCCAACGGAACCAATCTCGAAGCCGACATCGCCGTCAGCGCCCCCGCTAATTTCCAGGTTTCCTCGGACAACTCCTCATTCTCCTCGAGCCTCACCCTCACCCAAACCGGCGGCAATGTCACCGCGACGACCCTCTACGCCCGCCTCGCCGCGGGCGCCCCGTTTGGCGCACTCTCCGGCAATATCTCCCTCTCCAGCGCGAACGCCACCACGCAATCTGTCTCCCTCCTCGGCTACTCCGATGACGGCGGTGTGCCTGCGGGCGTGAACTGGACCAGCCAGTCCTCCGCTGCGGACAACACCTGGGCGTCGGTGGTCTGGGGTGGGCCGGCCGGGGATGAGAAGTTCGTGGCGGTGGCGATCACCGGGGCCGGGAATCAGGCGATGACCTCCCCCGACGGGATCAACTGGACCGCCCAGACCACCCCGATCAGCGCCGGCGGGTGGAACTCGGTGGCGTGGGGTGGGCCGGCCGGGAATGAGACATTCGTGGCGGTGCCACCCAATGTTGCCGCGAGCGGGCTGATAACCTCCCCGGACGGGATAACCTGGACAATTCGGGCTCTACCCGCGAACAACAGCTGGCAGTCGGTGGTCTGGGGTGGGCCGGCCGGGCAGGAAAAGTTTGTGGCGGTTGCGAACACCGGGGGCGGGAATCGGGTGATGACCTCCTCCGACGGGATCAACTGGGCAACCCAGACCTCCGCCGCGGACAACCAGTGGCGGTCGGTGGCCTGGGGTGGGCCGGCCGGGGAGGAGAAATTCGTGGCGGTGGCGAGCGACGGGTCGGGGAATCGGGTAATGACCTCCTCCGACGGGATCACCTGGACCACCCGGTCCTCCGCTGCGGACAACCAGTGGTTCTCGGTGGCTGGGGGTGGGCCGGCCGGGCAGGAGAAGTTCGTGGCGGTGGCGGCGATCACCGGGACCGGGAATCGGGTGATGACCTCCCCGGATGGGATCACTTGGACCACCCGAACCTCCGCCGCAGACAACAACTGGACATCGGTGGCCTGGGGTGGGTCGGCCGGGCAGGAAAGGTTCGTGGCGGTAGCGGCCAGCGGGACCGGGAATCGGGTGATGACCTCCTTGGACGGGATCACCTGGGAAATCCAGAGTTCGGCCGCCGACAACGGGTGGCGGTCGGTGGCCTGGGGTGGGCCGGCCGGGCAGGAGAAGTTCGCGGCGGTCGGGGGCGGGCCCGGGACCGGGAATCGGGTGATGACCAGCCAGGCCATACCCCCCCCTCCCTCCATCTCCGCCAGCCCTGCCAGCCTCACCGGTTTCTCAGCAAATTTGGGCACCGCCTCCGCCTCCCAATCCTTCACCGTCAACGGAACCAATCTCGAAGCCGACATCGCCGTCAGCGCCCCCGCGAATTTCCAGGTATCCTCGAACAACGCCTCATTCTCTCAAAACCTCACGCTCACCCAAACCAGCGGCAATGTCACCGCCGCCACCGTTTACGCCCGCCTCGCTTCGACGGCGCCTTTCGGCTCCACCTCGGGCAATATCACGCTCTCCAGCGCAAACGCCACCACCCAATCCGTCTCCCTCAACGGCACCGTCTCCGGCGTCATCACCCCGTCGGTCTCCAGCCTCACCGGCTTCACCACCGCCAACGGCATCGCCTCCGCCACCCAATCCTTCACGCTCAACGCCACCCCCGCCGGCAACCTCATCCTCACGGCTCCCGCCGGTTTTGAAGTGTCTTCGGATAATTCCTCGTTCTCCTCCAGCCTCTCGCTTCCGCAACCCGGCGGCACGATCTCGAGCGTTTACCGCGGGGCCTTTGGCAACTACACCACCGCCTCGGGGAAAATCTGGTATGCGGGGAGTGGATCCGAGTTTCCAAATTCCCTTGCATTTGCCGCCATCACTTCCAACGGCTCGGTGGTGACTTGGGGCAATGCCAACAGCGGCGGGGATTCGACTTCCGTCTTCGGAAATCTGAGTTCAAATGTCACGGCCGTGTATTCGGCCGTATACGCCTTCGCGGCGCTCAAGAGCGACGGCTCGGTGGTGACTTGGGGCGAGGCCAACTACGGCGGGGATTCGACTTCCGTCTCCGGAAATCTGAGTTCAAATGTCACGGCCGTGTATTCGACCGGCAACGCCTTCGCGGCGCTCAAGAGCGACGGCTCGGTGGTGACTTGGGGCGATGCCAACTTCGGCGGGGATTCGACTTCCGTCTCTGTAAGCCTGAGTTCAAATGTCACGGCCGTGTATTCGACCGGCTCCGCCTTCGCGGCGCGCAAGAGCGACGGCTCGGTGGTGACTTGGGGCGATGCCGACAGCGGCGGGGATTCGAGTTCCGTCTCGGGAAATCTGAGTTCGAATGTCACCGCCGTGTATTCGACCCAATACGCCTTCGCGGCGCGCAAGAGCGACGGCTCGGTGGTGACTTGGGGCAATGACACCAACGGCGGGAATTCGACTTCCGTCTCCGGAAATCTGAGTTCAAATGTCACCGCCGTGTATTCGACCTTATACGCCTTCGCGGCGCTCAAGAGCGACGGCTCGGTGGTGACTTGGGGCGCTGCCGGCAGCGGCGGGGATTCGACTTCCGTCTCCGGAAATCTGAGTTCGAATGTCACGGCCGTGTATTCGTCCGGCAACGCCTTCGCGGCGCGCAAGAGCGACGGCTCGGTGGTGACTTGGGGCGATGTAGGCAGCGGCGGGGATTCGACTTCCGTCTCCGGAAATCTGAGTTCGAATGTCACCGCCGTGTATTCGAACCAATTCGCCTTCGCGGCGCTCAAGAGCGACGGCTCGGTGGTGACTTGGGGCGATGCCAACTTAGGCGGGAATTCGACTTCCGTCTCCGGAAATCTGAGTTCGAATGTCACCGCCGTGTATTCGAGCCAATTCGCCTTCGCGGCGCTCAAGAGCGACGGCTCGCTGGTGACTTGGGGCGATCCCGCATGGGGCGGGAATTCGACTTCCGTCTCCGGAAATCTGAGTTCGAATGTCACCGCCGTGTATTCGAACCAATACGCCTTCGCGGCGCTCAAGAGCGACGGCTCGGTGGTGACTTGGGGCGATGCCAACTACGGCGGCAGCGGCGGCCCCGCCAACATCGGCGCGGCAGGCACCCTGCCCGCCACCGTTTACGCGCGCATCGCCTCCACCGCCTCGCCCGGGCCCGTCACCGGCAACCTCACCATCTCGGCCTCAAACTACGAGTCCGCCACCATCGCCCTCAACGGCACAGTGACCGTCCCAACGATCACGCCCTCCACCGCGAGCCTCGCGGCCTTCACGGCGAACTCCGGCACGACTTCTGCCGCGCAATCCTTCACCGTCAACGGCACCGACCTCACAGCCGACATCACCGTCACCGCGCCCGCGAATTTCGAAGTTTCCTCGAACAACTCCTCGTTCTCTCAAAACCTCACGCTCACCCAATCCGGCGGTAATGTCACCACGACGACCCTCTACGCCCGCCTCACCTCGACGGCCCCTCTCGGCTCCACCTCGGGGAACATCACTCTCGCCAGCGCAAACGCCGCCACCCAACTCATCGCCGTCAACGGCACCGTCTCCGGCGTCATCACCCCGTCGGTCTCCAGCCTCACCGGCTTCACCACCGCCAATGGCATCGCCTCCGCCACCCAATCCTTCACGCTCAACGCCACCCCCGCCGACAACCTCACCCTCACGGCTCCCTCCGGTTTTGAAGTGTCTTCGGATAATTCCTCGTTCGCCTCCAGCATCAGCGTCCCCCAGCCCGGCGGCACGATCCAGAGCGTTTACCGCGGGGCGTTTGGCAACTACACCACGGCCTCGGGGAATATCTGGGGTGCGGGGAGTGGATCCGAGTTTCCAAATTCCACTGCATTTGCCGCCATCACTTCCAACGGCTCGGTGGTGACTTGGGGCGATGCCGGCAGAGGCGGGAATTCGACTTCCGTCTCCGGAAATCTGAGTTCGAATGTCACTGCCGTGTATTCGGCCGGCAACGCCTTCGCGGCGCTCAAGAGCGACGGCTCGGTGGTGACTTGGGGCAATGCCAGCAACGGCGGGAATTCGAGTTCCGTCTCCGGAAATCTGAGTTCGAATGTCACGGCCGTGTATTCGACCAGCAACGCCTTCGCGGCGCGCAAGAGCGACGGCTCGGTGGTGACTTGGGGCAATGCCAGCAACGGCGGGAATTCGACTTCCGTCTCCGGAAATCTGAGTTCGAATGTCACCGCCGTGTATTCGACCCAATACGCCTTCGCGGCGCGCAAGAGCGACGGCTCGGTGGTGACTTGGGGCTCTGCCACCTACGGCGGGAATTCGAGTTCCGTCTCCGCAAGTCTGAGTTCGAATGTCACGGCCGTGTATTCGACCGGTTTCGCCTTCGCGGCGCGCAAGAGCGACGGCTCGGTGGTGAGTTGGGGCTCTGCCAGCTTCGGCGGGAATTCGAGTTCCGTCTCCGCAAGTCTGAGTTCGAATGTCACCGCCGTGTATTCGAGCGAACAAGCCTTCGCGGCGCTTAAGAGCGACGGCTCGGTGGTGACTTGGGGCTTTGCCAGCAGCGGCGGGAATTCGAGTTCCGTCTCCGGAAATCTGAGTTCGAATGTCACCGCCGTGTATTCGAACGCCATTGCCTTCGCGGCGCGCAAGAGCGACGGCTCGGTGGTGACTTGGGGCGATGCCGGCGGCGGCGGGAATTCGAGTTCCGTCTCCGGAAATCTGAGTTCGAATGTCACCGCCGTGTATTCGAGCATCTTTGCCTTCGCGGCGCGCAAGAGCGACGGCTCGGTGGTGACTTGGGGCGATGCCAGCAGGGGCGGGGATTCGACTTCCGTCTCCGGAAATCTGAGTTCGAATGTCACGGCCGTGTATTCGAACGAAAAAGCCTTCGCGGCGCTTAAGACCGACGGCTCGGTGGTGACTTGGGGCAATGCCAGCAGCGGCGGGGATTCGACTTCCGTCTCTGGAAATCTGAGTTCGAATGTCACCGCCGTGTATTCGACCCAATCCGCCTTCGCGGCGGTCAAGAGCGACGGCTCGGTGGTGACTTGGGGCAATGCCAGCACCGGCGGCAGCGGCGGCCCCGCGAACATCGGCGCCCCCGGCACCCTTCCTGCCACCCTCTACGCGCGCATCGCCTCCACGGCCCAGCCAGGCCCCGTCACCGGCAACCTCACCATCTCGGCCTCAAACTACGAGTCCGCCACCATCGCCCTCAACGGCACGGTGATTGTCCCGACGATCTCGCCCTCCACCGCCTCGCTGGCCCCGTTCTTCGCCCGCGCCCTCGCGCCCTCCGCCGCCAGATCCTTCACGGTGAACGGCACCAATCTCGTTGCCGATATCGACATCGCAGCCCCTGCGGATTTCGAAGTCTCCTCGGACGGCACCAACTTCTCCACAAACGCCACCCTCACGCAGTCCGGCGGCAATGTCACCGCCGCCACCATCTACGCCCGCCTCGGCGCCGCCTCGACCGGCTCCTACTCCGGCAACATCACGCTCTCCAGCACCGGCGCCGCCCCGCAAAGCGTCTCCGTCAACGGCACCGTCGCGACCAACATCACCGCGATCTGGAACGCCGGCAGCGGGAATTGGACCGATTCCGCCGATTGGGGCGGCGTGTTGCCCATCGACGGCGACGCCCTCGAATTCACCGGCCCCGGCGGAGTTAGCACAAACAACAATGTCCTCACCTCCATCACCGGCATCGAATTCGCCTCCGGCGCCGGCGCCTACACGCTCGACGGCGCCGCCGTCACCATCGGCCCGGATGGAGTGATCAATCTCTCCAGCGCCACCCAGACGATCTCACTCGCCCTCACCCTCAACAGCACCCAATCGTTTGACGCCACTTCCGGCAACCTCGTCATCTCCGGTGGCCTCACCGGCACAGGCGGGCTAATCAAGGTCGGCAACTTCACCCTCACCCTCTCGGGCTCCAACACCTACACCGGCGACACCATTGTCAACGCGGGCACGGTTCTCGTCCCCGCGGGCGGCACCCTCAACGGCACGCCCTACATCCTCATCGGCAACGCCACCTCGGCCAACGCCCTCTCCATCCTCGGCACCGTCTCGACAGGCAACCTCACCCTCAGCGAACAGGTGGGTTCCAATGACAACACGCTCACCATCGGCGGCGGCTCCAGCGCCGCTTCCCTCACGGTCGGCAACCTGATCAATGTCGGCTTCGGCGGCACCGGCAACACCCTCTCGATCCTCGGCAACGGCACCGTCACCGCCGCCTCGACCTGGATCGGCGGCTACGGCTCGAACAACACACTCCACCTCACCGGCGGCATCCTCCACAGCACCACGGATGTCGTTGTGGGCTACTTCCAAGATAACAACGACCTGAACATCACCGCTGGCGGCAACGCCACGGCAGGCACGCTCGTCCTTGGCCTCGACCCCGGCTCCTCCGGCAACGCCCTGCTCGTCAGCGGCACCGGCTCCGTGTTCTCCACCAGCGGTCTTGTTTACCTGGGCCAGAACGGAACCTCGAATTCCATCACGCTCGCGCTCGGCGGCAAGTTCCTCTCTGGAAACCCCGATGCCGTTCTCGGCCTCGGCTCCGACTCCACAGGCAACACCCTCTCGATCGACGGCCTCGGCTCGCAGTTCACCAACAACGGCACCTTCTATGTGGGCCGCGCCGGTTCGGGCAACGCGCTCTCCATCGACAACGGCGGCTCGCTCTCGACCCGCAACGGCCGCATCGGCCATGATTCCACCTCTGCAAACAACACGGCCACCGTCAACGGCACCGGCACCCTCTGGGTCAACACCGGCACCCTGCGCGTGGGCTCCGATGGCTCGAACAACTCCCTCACCATCTCCGGCGGCGCGAATGCCACCATCGGCGGCAACTCGTTCATCGGCCACGGCGCGGCCTCCGCGAACAACTTCGTGGCGGTCCAAAACACCGGCTCGGTCCTCAACCTCGGCAACCTCACCATCGGCCTCAGCGGTGCGAACAACACCCTCCTCGTTGCGGATTCCGCCACCGTCAACGGCATTGGCATCCAACTCTCGGGAACGAATGCCACCCTGCAGATCGGCAATGGCGGCACCCCCGGCACGCTCAACCTCGCCCTCGGCATCGCCACAGGCTCCGGCACCGGCCACCAACTCGTCTTCAACCACACCGGGTCCTCCTATGTGTTCTCCACACCGGCCACCGGCAACCTCGCCCTGCGCCACACCGGCAGCGGCACCACCATCCTTTCCGCCGGAAGCAACTACACAGGCGGCACGACCATTTCGGCTGGCACGCTCCAGATCGGCAACGGAGGCACCACCGGCTCCATCGTGGGCGACATCCTAAACAACGGCACTCTCGCCATCAACCGCTCGGACGACACCTCCTTCTCCGGCAACATCACCGGCAACGGCTCGTTCACCAAACTCGGCGCTGGCGCGCTCACGCTCACCGGCAATGTCGCCTACACCGGCGGCACCACCATTGCCTCGGGCACCCTGAACTTCGGCACGGGCGGGGCTTTCCCCTTCCCCGCCGGATCGATCGTCAACAACGGCACTCTTGCCATCAACCTCGCGGGCAACTTCTCACTCACCAACACGGTCACCGGCACCGGAAACCTCGTCAAACTCGGCAATAACACCGTCACCTACGCTTCGAATAATGTGCTCCTGCGCACCACCGTCGGCTCCGGCACCCTCCTCGTCACTGGAACCACCGGCGACATCACAGTCGAAAGCGGAGCCACCCTCGCGGGCAACGGCACCACCGGCGCGGTGCTCGTCAAATCCGGCGGCGCCCTCGCCCCCGGCGGCAACACCATTGCCACCCTTTCCACCGGCAACCTCACCCTCGACGGCTCCTCGATTTGGAATATCGAAATCTCCTCCGTCAACGGCACAGCCGGCACCGACTGGGATCTCGTGAATTCCACTGGCAGCCTCACCGTCAACACCACCTCGGCCGCGCCAATCGCCGTCACTGTGGCAGCCACCGGCAACCTCACCGGCGTGAAACAAGCCACATGGATCCTCGGCAACTTCCCCGGCGGCCTCGTCAACTTCGACCGCGCAGCCTTCACCGCCAATGTCACGGGCTTCACCGGAGCCGATGGCGCGTTCTCGATCGGTGCCAACGCCACCACCCTCGTCCTCAACTACGCCACCGCCGAGATCTTCCCGTCGGTTTCCAGCCTCGGCAATTTCACCACCGGCTACGGCACGCCCTCGGCGTCTCAATCCTTCACCGTCAACGGCACCCAACTCCTCGGCAACATCACCGTCAGCGCGCCCGAAGGATTTGAAGTCTCCACCGACAACTCGTCGTTCACTGCGAATGTCTCGCTCACCCAAACCGGCGGCAATGTCACCGCCGCCCCGGTTTACACCCGCATCTCCGCGACCGCCAACGCCGGCAACGCCACGGGCAACATCACGCTCTCAAGCCAGGATGCGGATGACAAATTCGTCGCCCTCAACGGCACCGTCACCCCGCTTCCGCTCTCGGCCGCCGTGATGCGCCAGCCCGTCCAGACCCGCGCCGGCAGCCCGATCACCTCAAGCCCGTCCTCCAACCAGCCGCTGGTCGTGAGATTCACCTCCAACGGCACCGCCGTGGGCAACGCCACCGTCACCGCCGCCATCAATACCGGCAACTTCACCGTCAACTCGACCACATCGGCCACCACGGATTCGAATGGCAACGCGACCTTCACGAACCTCGTCCTCACCCAAGCCGCCGCCGGTTACACGATCTCGTTCACCGGTAACAAAACCAACTACGCGACCGCAAACGCCACCTCGGTCCAGTTCCCGATCATCGCCTCCAACGCTGCCAACGCGACCCTCACCACCGCACCCGGCAACGCCACCTACGGCGCAACCCTCACCCCCGCCGCTGTTGTGACGCTCACCGACCTCTACGGCAACCCGGTTTCGAACACCAACATCACGGCGATTCTCAACACCGGCAACTTCACCGCCACCTCGAACACCACGCTGCGCACCGCCGCCAATGGCACGGTGACCTACTCGAACCTCGTCCCAGCCCAGGCGGGCAACTTCACGCTCATCTTTGACCCCGCCGCCCCCGGCGTGGCCAATGCCACAACGAGCCTCTCCGTGGCCACAGCCAACCTCACCATCAATGTCGGCAGCGCGAACGGCACCGCCAGCCTCACGATCCCGACCCCGACCACCCCGCCGCAGCTCACCGGCCTCGTGCTCTCGGACAACGACACCTCGATCCTCGGGGCCAACACCACCTACACCTCGACCAACAACACCACGGTTGCCGGCGTTTACCCCAACGCCCTCGGCGTGGAAACCAACGGCACCGCCGCCGCGAACTACAATATCACGCAAAACCGCGGCACCCTCACCATCACCGCCGGCAACGCCACCTCGCTCACCGAGGTCGCCGCTCCCACCACCACCGAAGCCGGACGCCCGATCGAAGGTGTAAACCTCGATACCTTCGCGCCAGAGCCTCCCGCTGTGGTTGTGGAAGACGAATTCGGCAACCCCGTCTCCGGCATCACGGTCAATGCCACGCTCTCGGCCAACCCCGGCAACGCCACGCTCAACGGCACCGCTTCGCTCGCCACCGACGGCAACGGCACCGCCGTGTTCAACGACCTCGTCATCACAAAAGCCGCAGACGGCTACAAGCTCAGCTACTCCGCCGAAGGGCTCACCAGTCTGGTTAGCGAAGAGTTCAACATCGAGCCCGCCTCGGCCTACGACATCGTTGTCTTCACCCAGCCCGGCAACACCACTGCTGGGGATCTCATCCCGGGCACCACGGATACCTTCCCCGCCGTGCAAGTGCTCGACGAATACGACAACCCGGTCAACCGCGCCTACAATGTCGAAGCCACTCTTCTCACCAGCAATTTCACGACCAACTCGACCACCACCGTGTTGACCAATTCTACCGGCTACGGCGTGTTCGACAACCTCACCACCACGCAATCCGGCACCTTCCAAATCGAATTCGCCCCGCTCGCCGCCGGTGACATCGCCACCACCTCGGCGAACTTCACCGTCAATCCCGACTTCGGCTCCGCAAACATCTCCGTCACCACCCAGCCCGGCAACTCGACCGCCGGTGAACTCCTCGCCGGACCTCCAAGCGCCCAAATCCGCGACCAATACGCCAACCCGATCGGCAACTACACGGTCAACGCCACACTCAGCACCGGCAGCTTCTCGGTGAACTCGACGACGAGCAATACGACGGACACCACCGGCACCGCCACCCTCGGCGACCTGCGCATCGAAACCGCCGGCAACTACACGCTCACCCTCGCGTTCAGCGAAACCACAAGCGCCAACGCCTCCGTGACGACCTCGAACTTCACCGTCGATCCCGCTGATCCGACCAAACTCGTGATGGTCACCGAACCTTCCGCCACCGCCGAAGCCGGTATCGCCTTCGCCACCCAGCCCGCCGTGCGCCTGCAGGACGCCTTCAGCAACAATGTCCTCGCCAGCGGCACTTCAGTCAGCGCCACAGCCAGCGGCGGCAATGGCAGCACCGGCGGCAACACCACCGCCAGCACCGACGGCAACGGCACGGCCTCGTTCGCAGGCCTCTCGATCAACGGCACGGTCGGCAACTACACCCTCACATTCAGCTCCGGCATCCTCACCTCGGTGAACGCCACCACCACCATCGCCCTCTCGGCGGGCAACGCGACCCTACTCCGCGTCTCGACCCAACCATCCGCGACCGCGATGGCCAACGCGACCTTCAGCCAGCAACCCGTCGTCCAAATCCTCGACGCCTGGAGCAACCTTGTCTCGACTGACAATAGCACCGTCGTCGCCGCCAGCCTCAACACCAACGGCCTCAACGGCAACTTGAGTGGAAATTCCAGCGGCTCGGGCATCACGAACCGCACCACGGCGAATGGACTGGGAAGCGACATTGTTACCGGCGTCTACGCCGCTGGCACCACGGTCTATGCAGCCACCACTGGCGGGCTGAGCATCTCCACCGATGGGGGAGCGACCTTTACCAATAGCACCACGACGGATGGACTGGGAGACAACTTAGTTCGCGGCGTCTACGCCAACGGCACCACGGTCTATGCAGCCACCCTCAGCGGGCTGAGCATCTCCACCAATGGGGGAGGGAACTTTACCAACCGCAACACGACGGATGGACTGGGAGACAATGTTGTTAACGGCGTCTACGCCAACGGCACCACGGTCTATGCAGCCACCCAAGGCGGGCTGAGCATCTCCACCAATGGGGGAGGGAACTTTACCACCCGCACCACGACGGATGGACTGGGAAGCAACGATGTTTACGGCGTCTACGCCAACGGCACCACGGTCTATGCAGCCACCAGCGGTGGGCTGAGCATCTCCACCAATGGGGGAGTGAGCTTTATCACCCGCACCACGACGGATGGACTGGGAAGCAACGATGTTTACGGCGTCTACGCCAACGGCACCACGGTCTATGCAGCCACCCAAGTCGGGCTGAGCATCTCCACCAATGGGGGAGCGAACTTTACCACCCGCACCACGACGGATGGACTGGGAAGCGACAGTGTTCCCGGCGTCTATGCCGAGGGCACCACGGTCTATGCAGCCACCAGCGGTGGGCTGAGCATCTCCACCAATGGGGGAGGGAACTTTACCAACCGCACCACGGCGGATGGACTGGGAGACGATATTGTTAACGGCGTCTACGCCGTCGGCACCACGGTCTATGCAGCCACCCAAGGCGGGCTGAGCATCTCCACCACTCCTCCCAGCGGAACCTCCGCCACCGCCTCCGGCGGCAACGCCTCGTTCTCTGGCCTCGCCATCGCCGGCCAGGCGGGCAACTACACGCTGAACTTCTCCAGCGGCAGCCTCGCCAATGCCACCTCGTCCAATGTGACCATCACCGCCGACCTCACCACGGCAAACATCACCATGGGCACCCAGCCCGGCAACTCGACCGCCGGCTCGGCCATCATTGGCGCACCGTCGATCTCGATCTTCGACCAATACAGCAACCCAGTCGGCAACTACTCGGTGAGCGCCCTCCTCAACGGAGCCACACTCACCTCGAATTCGACCCGCAATGTGACCACCGGCACGGATGGCAACGCCACCTTCTCGAACCTGATCACCAACACCGCAGGCTCGGGTTACACGCTGGCCTTCTCGTTTAACGCCACCACGCCGACCACAGCGGGCAACAGCACGACCTCGGCAAACTTCACCGTCTCGCCGGATGCCGCCTACGGTCTGGTGATGGTGTCGCAACCTCCGACGACCGCCCAGGCGGGCGTGCCGTTCGATGATGGCAACGCGCCTCAGGTTCGCGTCAAGGACCGCTTCAACAACAATGTCCCGCAGGCGAACATGACGATCACCGCCATGGCCAACGGAGGCACCGGCAACGCATCGGGAGTCACCACCGCCGACACCGACATGTCGGGCACCGCGACCTTCTACGGCCTCGGCATCAGCGGCTCCACAGGGGTTTACACGCTCACCTTCGCCAACGGTTCGCTCACCACCAACGCAACCTCGAACAGCGTGACCCTCACTGCAGGCGTCCCGACGAAAGTCGTGATTTCACAACAACCGCCCGCCACGGTCCAATCCAACGCCACCCTCAGCCCAGCCCCGGCCGTGAGCCTGCAGGATACTTGGAACAACAATGTCACCACCCCCGGCATCACGGTGAACGCGACACTGCAGGGTGGGGGAGCCAGCCTTTCCGGCACCGG
>Ga0247844_1003468_pt1 | contig 23016 bp, 26 predicted proteins | sample LaCtaG_FD_192421 | JGI IMG/M metagenome (GOLD analysis project Ga0247844, IMG submission 192421) | Freshwater microbial communities from meromictic Lake La Cruz, Castile-La Mancha, Spain - LaCruzMarch201714.5m_1 | ecosystem: Environmental > Aquatic > Freshwater > Lake | place: Spain: Castile-La... | reverse complement strand
TCCTTATCAACCCAATCCATGAATTTAAATTACAAAAAAATAATAATTTGGCCAACTTACAAGGCCTTACATTTAAAGAAAATTTCAATATACCAAATCCCTTAAAAAAATGTGGGCAATTGATAGACAAGTGACTGGGAAGTAGAAAAAGATTACAAGAGACTCTATCTTTTTTTCACAAAGAAAGTTGCAAGTATGGATAATCCGATGGCCCCTGTAATAATAAGCAAGCTATATCCTGCAGGGAAATGTCCCCCATAAGCATCATTAAGCCAGAGCATCTTATTTCCCACAAAAACTAGCACAAAACCAAGTCCGTATTTTAGATATTTGAATTTTCCAATGACACCAATGAGCATGAAATAGAGTGATCTTAGGCCAAGAATGGCAAAAATATTAGAGGTAAACACCACCATTGATTCCTTGGTTACCGCAAAAATAGCTGGAACTGAATCAATGGCAAAAACAATGTCCGTTAATTCCAAAAATACTAGGGCTATAAAAAGTGGAGTCATATGCCATTGATGCTTGATCTTTACAAAAAAACGATCGTTATCAATTTTGGGATAAACGGGCATCAATTTTTTTAAAAATTTTATAAAAAAGTTTTGCTCTGGCTTTAATTCCTTTTCATGATTACTAGGCCACATCATCTTTGCACCAGTGTAAACTAAGAGTGCTCCGAAAAATAAAACCACAAATTTAATGGACATTAGAGCTGATCCAAGGGCAATAAAAATCCCGCGAAAAATTAAGGCGCCCAAAATTCCATAGAATAAAATGCGATGCTGGTATTTTTCCTGAATAGCAAAGTAATTAAAAATAACAATAAAAATAAAAATGTTATCCACTGAAAGAAAAAGTTCCACCATGTATCCAGTTAAAAACTGTAGTGAAAGCAATTGGGCCAGTTCCTGAGGAGCAAATCCAGTAACAGGATCAAGTGTAAATTTATGAACACAATAATAATAAAAAACAGCGCAGAAAATCATAGCAAGGGAAAACCACACAACCGTCCAAAGACTGGCCTCTTTGAAACTTGGAGTGTGAGCTTTTTTATTAAAAACTCCAAGGTCAATGGATAAAACCACTAAAACAAAAGAAATAAAGGATAAATAAAACCACCAGTATTGAGCAAAGGGAAAATAAGTCATAAAGTGTTTTCCTTCCAAGGATTATTTGATTTAATAGTCTAATGTTGCATTTTTTAGATTACAATATAAAGCTTGAAGTTCTTGGTGAAGTAAATGTTTATTTTGCTATTGGAATCAAAATTATAACAGCAGTATTACTTGGAACAATCATTGGTATTGACAGAGAAAAAAAATTAAAAACTGCAGGAGTCAAAACTCAAATTCTCATCTGCCTTGGCTCTACTCTATACGTTTCAATTTCCCAATTAAATCTGCTCGAAGTTGGTCACACCAATTTTGATCCTAATAGAGTTACAGCGCAAGTTGTCTCTGGAATTGGTTTTTTGGGTGCAGGTGCGATTCTCCATAGTAGAGGTGCAATTTATGGAATGACTACTGCTGCAACTATATGGGTTGTAGCGGCCATGGGTGTGGCAATTGGAAGCGGATATGTTTTTTCAGCAACACTTTTTGCATTAACTACTCTCATTGTTCTCAATTTGATAGAACCACTGATGAGATTATTACAACCAGAAAAACATTTTCTCATTGAAGTAACAGGAAAAAATAATCTCAATATTGATCTTGAGCGTGCTTTGGGGCTTTTTGATTTCACAGTTCTTTCCAAGGAAGTTTTTACTAATGATGCTCATGATAAAGTCAATATTCAGTTACATCTTAAGGGAACTTATCACGAGGTAAAAAAATTAACTCAATTTTTAAATTCTAGCCGTAAAGTGGAACAGTTTACCTATAATATTGTTAAAGAGGGCAATACTGGTCACGAGGTTTAATGTACTCACTTAATCCCTACGATGGACATTCAAATTATAAGATTGATCTTGATATAAAAGACAAAACCTCATTTTTTCATTTTTCATTTATTATCACTTATCCAAATGTAGAAACTTTGGAACTTGCTATAAATAGAAAAACAAAAAAAATCTTTGATCCTCTTGATTCCAGAAAAAATTGGACACTTTGGGAGGAACTTGATGTGGTAGAAATTTTTTGGCAATACTCTATTGAAACAAATCGTGAAAATGAACCCTATCAAGAGTGGCAAGTATCCACCTCCTCAATGGGCTTTAATTTAGAAATTATCAAACCAAGAATTTGTTATCTGACACCCATGAAAAAATTTAGTTCCTATAGCGTTGCAAGAGAAAATCAATTACAAATGAGAATTGACATTGAAATACCAAAAATAATGGATTTACAAAAAAAATTCTATTGGGGCGCCTATGGGATTTTGGGTGACAAATTTGTTAGAGATTATTTCACTCACCAGCAAAAACCCATGGGAAAACCAGACTTCCATCAGCCAAAATACTTTCAATGTTTTACTAAAATTTAGATAAGGACAAAATTTATGATCAGCAGAAAAATACAATATTCAGGAAATTTTACAAAGGAAAATACAAATTTACTCTATGAAATTATCCGTAACATTGACCTAAAGGGTGAACTACATCATCTTGGACCAAATTCCATTGAACTACGATTAGAAGGAGATCCATCAATGATTAAACTATTAGAACATCAAATTCAAAATCGCCTACAAAATAATATTGAAGAAAAAGTCGTCACACCAATTCCCTTCAAACACTATAAGGGATTAAGTTATTTTATTAATAGCTAATTCCAATTCTAGAAAAAACCTTATAGTTGGTTAGTTAATAATTGAGGAATAATACCAAGTAAAAGTATTAAAAAAGCAAGAATTCCATAAAAAACAAAATCAATACTTTGATAGAAGTTATTTTCTGTTTTAGCAAATAGTTCTTTATGGGACTGTTCAATTTTTACAGGTTGAAAATAGGCATCATAAAAACATAATATGTAATAATAAATTCCAATTAAACTAGCAAGAACAAGCAAAACCACAGGTAAATAAGATTGAGCCTTAATCCCTTCTGAAATCAGAAATAATTTACCTACAAAACCAGCAGTCAATGGAATACCGGCCAAGGTAAATAGAGCAACTGAAAATAAGGCAGTAGAAACTTTTGAAAGTTGTCCAATTAAAGGCAAGTCACTAATAGAAATATCCTTATTTAATATTTTTTCCCAATAGGAAATAATTCCAAAGGATAGTAATGAAGCAATAAAGTAAAATATTAAATAGGAAACTAGCGGCCCTAATGAATCCTCACTAAAACCCTGTCCTAATGACTGCAATGAATAGACTCCAATTAAAATGTATCCAGTATGGGCAATTGAGGAATAGGACAACATTCTTTTTAAAGATTGTTGAGAAAAAATCATAATATTTCCCCAAAACATGCTGATAATGCCCGCTAATAAAATGACATTTTTCAAAAGCAAAGATTGTGGGATTTTAAAAAACAATAAACTCGCAACCTTAATAAAAAGTAGAAAAGAAATTGTTTTTACAACTGAACTCATCCATGCAGATATTGAAGAAGGAGCACCTTGATAAATATCTGGTACCCAAGAATGAAAAGGAACTCCACCAACTTTAAACAGTAATCCAGCTAATACAAAAATACTTCCCACAAGCCCTAAAAAATATTTTGGAGAGCTAGATTCCAGGGTTAATGAGGAGGCAATAGTGACTAAATCAAAACTTCCAGTTGCTCCAAATAATAAGGCCGATCCATAGAGTAAAAAGCAGGAGGCCAAGCTTCCTAAAATAAAATATTTTACACCTGCTTCCGAAGCTCTCTTACTGGACCTCTTGAGTGAAACAATGACATATAAAGAAAGGGAAAGAACTTCAAGAGCAATATAAAGAAACAGCAAATGCTGTGAAAAAAGCAAAAAATAAATTCCAACCTGCCCTAGAAGGATAAGTGGATAAATTTCGGGCAAAAATGAAAACCATTTGTCTTGCCGATAAATAAGTAACATGGAAAAAAGGGAGCCAAATAAAGAAATATAATGAATGTTTTTTGAAAGTTCACTGGGAGTAATGACTAATGCCATCGGTAAATTAACACCTAGTGGAATAAATATTTTATGATGACAAACTAATGCAAAAACTAATCCCAGAACTGAAATAATAAAGGCAAGATTAGTGGCTTGCATTTTATTCTTTTTTCCATAGAAACTGGAAATAAGAAGTGCCATAAGTGCAAAAAGAACTAAAAGGATTGGAATAAAAAAAAGTGTCCATTCCTCTAAAGAAAGTTTTGAAACAAACTGTGTAAAAAAATAGTAACTCATATATAAAACCTTCTTAAATAATATTCACAAAAAACTAAGAAATAATAGCCAATAGTTTCGCGATACTTGGCCAAGAATTTTTAAATATATTCATGTGAAAAAGTCCCATATAAACAATTAAAAATGCTATAAATGCAAAGGCAATTATTTCAAGATTAGTAAGTTTTATAACCAAATCTCTATTCCTATCTGAGATATTTCCCCAAAAAGTTTTTCGAGTCATATTTAATAAATAAACTGCACCGAGAATAATCCCAGATCCTCCAAGCAAAGAGACAAGTAACCATTTTTGTGACGAAGATAAAAGTACGAGGAATTCTCCAACAAAACCATTTGTTCCTGGCAAACCAAGATTGCCTAAAATAATGATAAGGGAAAAAAATGTCATTAGTGGAGCCATGGTGACCACTCCTCCATAGTCATTTAAATCAAAGGATTTAAATTTTGTAGCTAATGTAAAAAAGATACCTGCAATTCCCAGTGCCAAAATACCATGATTAATAGTTTGAACGTAAGCTGCTTGTAATCCAAGAATACTAACTGATCCTAGACCTAAAAGAAAAAATCCCATATGGGAAACAGACATATAAGCAATAATAGATCTCGTTTCGCTTTGTAAAAATGTACATAGTGCTCCAAAAATAATTCCTGCCACACCTAACAATAAAAGTCCTGAGGAAGCTTGAGAAAAAGCATTAGGAAAAAAACTAGGAAGAAATCGCAACATAGAATAACTGGCCATATTAAAAAGTAAGGACCCTAATACCAGTGTCGTTAGCGGTGTGCCAAATCTATAGAATGGCACTAACCAACCATGGAAAGGAAAGACGTGTCCTTTAATAAAAAATGATATTAAAAAAAAGAAAAATGCAATTCCTTGAAGAGATAAAAAAGAATCATTCCAAGGTAATATTGATGATTTTAATAAAAAATAGTTAAAACTAATTTCACCATTTAGATTTTTAAAATGAACGGCCATTAAAACCATAGCTGAAAGCATTAATAGTGAACCAAAAAAAGAATATATTAAAAACCTAATATTCGCAATTTTGCGCCCATCCTGCCCCCATATTCCCATGAGAATAAAAAGAGGTATCAACACTAGCTCCCAACAAAGGTAAAAACTAATCATATCCAAGGCCATAAAAGAACCTTGAAATGGAGTAATAAGTATAAAAAAAAGTCCAAACTGAATTAATGATTTTTTTGATTTTGTTTTATCCACATGATCATTATCCCAGGCAAAAATAACAATGAGAGGATATAAAAGTGAAGATATTAAAAGAAAAATATAACTGAACCCATCTAATCCAAATAAAAAATTCACTCCTAACTGATTAATCCAAGGAAATGAAATCAAGGGACCAAAAATACCCTTTAAAAAAAAATCTTTATAATATTGAAGTAAAATAATATTTAAAAGTAGCGGAAATAAAGAAAAAATTAACACCATTATTTTTGCAAAATGAAAATTATTTTTTTTCAATATATTAACATTAGATGTGATGAAACAAAATGACCCCAAAATAAAAGGTAAAATAAACTGGGCCATTAATAAGTAACTGAAGCTAGTATTTTGAACATTACTAATCTCTGACATAATATCTATTTCCTTTCATCATATTTTATTTCTATATAAGACTATTTTTTTAAAATTGCTTATCCTAATGTGAGAACTTTAGAGTAAGTGCTAAAAAATCATTAAACCGCAGTAAATAAATAACAACATCAAACCCAAACCAAGACAAAATGTATAAAAATGTAAATTTCCATTATGATATTGACTCAATCTTCGGGAACTAAATTTAGTTGTTACACCAAGAAAGAAGGGTAACTTTTGCAAAAAAGAATTTTCAAAAAACGTTAAAAGCAATTTGGAGAACCAGAAAAAAGGTTTTAGCACTAACCAACTAACAATAAAATTTTCATAATATAATTTTTCAACAACTGAAGAGATTGGCATCCATTTGTTATTTTTTTCAGATTTTACATTTTTAGTAAAATATTTGATACCAAGCCAAAAAAATAAAATGGCAAAAATTCCAGAAATAAAACTTACGGCACCTTCACTTAAACCAAGAGCTGATTCAGGTAATTCAGCAATTGGTACAATGGTCGTTAACCAGGATTTCAGTATTGGAGGCACATGTCCTAAACTGTTCGACAAATAGTGAGGCAAACCTAAAACTCCTCCTAAAACAGTACAAAAAGCTAATATATAAAGTGGAATTAACATAACAAGTGGAGATTCATGAACTTGAGATTTAAGTTTCTGACTCATTCTCGATTCACCTAAAAAGACTAATGCAATCATTCTGGCAGTATAAAAAGCCGTTAGGATTGCAATTAATTGTGCCACTAAATAAAAGCTTAAATGCCCCATCGGTAGCGCTAGACTGGAGTAAAGAATTTCATCCTTACTAAAAAATCCTGCAAATGGAATAATTCCTGCTAAAGCAAGTGCTCCAATAGTCATTAACCAAAAAGTTTGAGGAATTACAAATTTTAAACCTCCCATCTTTTTCATATCCTGCTCACCATGACAAGCATGAATAACTGATCCTGCCGCAAGAAAAAGCAATGCTTTAAAAAAAGCATGTGTGACCACATGAAAAAGTGCCGTATCAAATGCCCCTACTGAGCAAGCCAAGAACATAAAACCTAGTTGAGAAATTGTTGAATAGGCCAAAACTTTTTTTACATCATTTTGGACAAGGGCCATAGTTCCAGCAAGAAAAGCAGTGATTAAACCAATTATGCCAATAAGCATGAGGATATTTGGCGAAAGAAGAAAAAAAGGAGCAAGTCGTATGAGAAAATAAACTCCCGCAGTAACCATTGTTGCAGCATGAATCAATGCAGAAACTGGCGTTGGACCCTGCATAGCATCAGGCAACCATATATAAAGTGGAAACTGCGCAGATTTCCCAGATGCACCAATAAAAAAACAAAGTGCAGCAAGTGAGAGAGCTGGTGCAGAAGAAACCAATAATGACTTTGATACATTATTAATATCAGAAAATTCTAAAGTTCCCATTTCACGAAAAACAATAAATGTACCTATTAAAAATCCTAAATCTCCAATCCTATTAACAATAAATGCTTTATTAGCAGCAAGAGAATTTACCTTATCCTTATACCAAAACCCTATTAATAAATAGGAACATAATCCTACTCCCTCCCAACCCACAAAAAGTAGTGGAATTGAATTCGCAAGTACTAAACAGAGCATAAAAAAACAAAAGAGATTTAAATAACTAAAAAATCGAGGCTTAGATTCATCTGAACTCATATACCCAATACTATAAAGATGTATTAGTGAACCAACTCCAGTTATCACTAAACACATTACGGAACTTAATTGATCAAATCTAAAAGCAAAGTCACTTTTAAATCCCTCAAATGTCATCCAATTTCCTAAATGTAAATTGAAATGGATATCTCCTGTGATAGACTCACTGTTTGCTAATTTTAATGTTAAAGAAATTGCCTGCATAAAACTGGCAAACATTACAGATGTTGAAATGAGTTCAGGCCAACTTCCCTTAATCTTAAACTGTGAAAAAAGTCCGCTAAAAACTGCCCCAGCAAGGGGAGCAAATAATAAAATCATTAATGAAAATTCGTATTCGGAAGACATGAAGTAACCTTATTCTTATAAATTATAATTATATTATATATTAATTAATCTTTTAATATTTTCCCCTGCTTATCCTCTCAATGCCTGTGCTTCACTCGTTTTGACACTCCCAAAATTTCTATAAAGATTTAATAAAATAGAAAGACCAATCGCACTTTCAGCTGCAGCAATAGTAATAATAAAAAAGATTTGTATCTGTCCTTCGAGTAAACCATATTGATGTGAAAATGAAACAATCGATAAATTGCAAGCATTAAGAATAAGTTCAATTCCTAACAAAACGATGAGCGAATTTTTTCTGAACATTACAATAAGACAACCGATGCAAAACAAAAAAGCAGCGAGTAACTGAGTTATCATTAAGGTATTGAGAATCATATAAACATTCCTCTTTTCTAATACAATTTTTTTGTACTTTTAATCAAAATGACGTTTAGCAAGCACCACTGCTCCAACAGTAGCAATCAGTAATGCAATACCGACTAATTCAAAACCAACATAATAATTTGAAAATAATTCCATGGATAATTGAACTGTAGTTGAAATTGACTTTTCAGTTGTATTATAAAAACTTCCCCATTGGTATTGGGACTCAGATGCCAGCGAGAAATCATATAATGTTTTACCTAGGATAGAAAAAAGTAAAATAAAAAATAGTAATCCAATAAAATTTTTAAGTTGAAAATAGCCTGGTAAAAAACTTATTTTATCCTTTAGATCATTTTTTAATTCCACATTTAAATTTAATAACATGATGGAAAAAACAAAAAGAACCATAATAGCACCTGCATAAACCACAATTTGAAAGGTTGCTACCAAGTGCTCCCCTATGACAGCATAGATCGCACCTGATCCAAGAAGTACCGCTAGCAAACATAGAGCAACAGAAATGGGATTTTTAAAAAAAAGCATTCCCAAACTAAAAATAGCAGTCACAATGGCCAAGACAAGTAATGTAATTTCCTGTGAACCAATTTGATCGATCATAAATTATAATTTCCTAATATATTTTTCTAACCACGTCCAACTACATCTCGTTTTAAATAATCTAAACTATAAATAGCTTTTCCCCTCTCATCGGTGGCCATCTCATAATTTCTAGATAATTTAATGGCGTCTTTAGGACAGGCTTCCTCGCAAAATCCACAAAAACAACATCGCAAAGTATCTATATCAAAACTTAAAGGCTTTTTTTCCTTTCTTACTCCATAGGGATTATTTTCTTCAGGACGTTCATCGGCAACAATATGAATACATTCAGCAGGACAAACCGTTTCACATAAAAAACAGGCCGTGCAATTTTCCGTTTTATTTTCATCTACTGATATAAAATGAGCCCCTCTAAAACGTTGAGAATATTCTCTCTTTTGTTCAGGATATTGAATGGTATAACTTTTCCTAAAAAAAAATCCCTCAATAAATCTTTTCAGAGTTACAAGTAACCCAACAAGAATGGCCCACAAATATATTTTTTCTAAATTTGTGTATTTTCTAGAAACATTTTTTGTTCCCATTATTTTTCCTTCGTTTTTTTTTAAAGAAAGCAAAAATTTTCTCTACCCAACCTACCCTTAGCAATTAAAATTCGTTCCTAGGATCTGGCCATCACAGCTGTAATAATAATCATGTAAATGACATTTAGAAGTGAAAGCGGAAACAAAATTTTCCATCCCAAATCCATCAATTGATCAAACCTAAACCTTGGCAATGTCCATCGCACCCAAACAAAACAAAACATAAAAAAAGCAACTTTAAGAAATAAACTTATGAATTGAAATAAAGCAATACAATTTTGTAATATAAATCCCGTTTGCTCGCTTAACAAAGACGCTAGTAAATCAAATCCTGGTAATAAATTATAGCCACCAAAATAAAGTGTTGCTAAAAGTGCTGAGGCCATAATCATCGCCAGATATTCTGCTAAAAAAAACAGCGCAAATTTCATAGCTCCATATTCAACGTGAAAGCCGGCGACTAATTCAGATTCTCCCTCAGGAAGATCAAAGGGCAATCTATTTGTTTCTGCAAAAATAGCGATCCAAAAAATCAGCGCTCCTAAGGGATTTATCAGGCATCCCCAAAATCCCAAACTTCCACCAGATGATTGAGCAATGACAATATCATTTGGAATAACTGTTCCATAGGCTAGTAACATGGAAACAAATGATAATCCCATGGCAATTTCATAGGAAATAATCTGTGAAGATCCCCTTAGTGCACCAAGAATAGAATATTTATTATTTGAAGCCCAACCAGCTAAAATAATCGGATAAACCTCTAGTCCTGCAAAAGCTAAAATAAAAACAAATCCAGTTTCAATAGAAGCAATTTGAAGTGGAATTTGTTGTCCATTCCAAAGTACAGATCCTCCAAAGGGAATTAATGTTAGTGCGCCAAGGGGTGCAATAAGCGCTATGGCAGGAGCTAAAAGATAATAAAATTTAAAGGAATTTTTAGGAATAAAATCCTCTTTAAAAAAAAACTTCAATACATCAGCAAGGGACTGCAATAAACCAAAGGGTCCAACTCGATTTGGACCAATTCTTCCTTGGATCCATGCAGAACCTCTTCTCTCAAACCAAACAAGAAAAGGAACTGACCCCATACAAATGGCCAAAACAAAAATAATTTTAGCTAAAACTGGCAATAGATAATCCATACTCATATGACAAATTCCATATATATAAAAATCTCTAGATCATTGAAATTATTGTTCATTTTATAATCCTAACTCCGTCACAATTTCACCTAAAGGCTTACCTTCACCTAAATGCTTAATGGCCATATCAAAGTGCTGGGTGATTTGCTCACAATTTGTATAGGATCCCTTTTTTTCAAAGGAAGTAAGCCCTGGCAAAATTGAAATGATTTTATTACCCCATTTAACAATTTCCTGTTGATCAAAAACGCCAATAAAAATAATTTTTTTAGCTCTATCTAATAATTTTGGAAAACCAGCTCGGCCAAATCTCACATAAACAACTAAATCCAATTCTAGCGTTTGATTATCCTCAATTGGGGAAATCCCCAGACTTTGAAGCCCATTAGTATTCGGCGTTTTATCCTTTCGACGAAGCAGATGATCTAAGGCAAGATCATCTTTGGGTTCATTCACTCCATTAATTCCATTATAATAATATAATTCATTTATCTGCTTTAAAAGTGGATGAGATTTCAAACGGTTTAACATCCACTGAGCATCTTCATTTGTAGTATCAGTTCCCAAAATAAGTTTTGAAGTTGGATTTGTGCTCTGACTAAATATTTTTTTACAGACTTCCTGTGATATCTTAAGGGCCATTTGCCAACTACAGGAAAGTAACTCTCCCTTTTGAGAAATTTGATTAACATGCCAAATTAAAGGCGCAATGACACGCGTAGGATTCATAGAAGTTTTATAGGAAACTCTTCCCTCATCACACATCCAATGCCCATTCACTTTTTCATTAAATATAGGCATCAACCTATAAATAATTTCCTTATCACTATGAACTTCAACGTTACAACCCTTAGAACATTGGTCGCAAATAGAAGATTTTTTATCTAAAAACCAAGCTCTTTTTTGAAATCGAAAATCAGTAAATGTTAAAGCTCCCACTGGGCAAAAATCTGAGAGACATCCTTGATAATCATTCCAAAGTCCCTTATCAGAATCAGTAACAGATAGCTCTTTTTTCCAACCTCTATTTTCCATCACAAGGTCATGGCTCTTAGTTACTTCATCTGTAAAGCGCACGCATCTTTCGCAATGAACACAGCGATTCATATTTAAGTAAATTTTTTCAGATAGTTTTTTTGAATCTGCTTCCTCGAAAGTTCTTTTTTCTTCCTTAAATCTTGAAGTTCCTGGACCATATTCGTAATTATAATCCTGTAATTCACATTCGCCAGCCTTATCACAAACTGGACAATCTAAGGGATGATTGGCGAGTAAAAATTCCATCACGCCTTTTCGGCTTTTTAAAACTTTTTCAGATTTTGTATGAACGACCATGCCTTCTGATGCAGGCGTTGAACAGGAAGTCATGAGTTTGGGCATTTTTTCCACTTCGACGGTACACATTCTACAAGTACCAGCAACAGGAAGTCCTGGATGATAACAATATCTTGGAATATCAGCGGCAATTTGTGCGCGCTCAGCGGCCTGCATAATGGTGTCACCAGGAAGAAATTTCACTACCTGCCCATCAATGGAACAACTCATTGTTTTAGGAGCTAAAGCTACATCTGCTGATGTAGAGGAAGTATTTTCTTCAATTTCTTTTTTATAGGACTGATAATTTAAATGTATATCAGTTCGTGCAATGTGAATTTCATCATTTTCTTTAGACATGAAACATTCCATTTTTCTTATATGTTTGATTAAAAGGACAAGCTCCTAATTCCACGTGTTTTTCAAATTCGTCGCGAAATTTGCGAATGGAACTTAAAGCTGGACCAGTAACTGCATCGGCAAAAGCACAAATTGTTTGTCCGGCCATGTTAGAACAAATATCAGCGATAAAATCTAGATCACTCTTTGTCCCTCCACCATTTTCAATTCGGTGAAAAAGTCTCGCTAACCAGTGACTTCCTTCGCGACATTGAGAGCACTGCCCACAGGATTCGTGTTCATAAAACTTTAATAAAATGCTGGTGGATTTTACAATACAGGTGGTTTCATCAAGAACAATAACACCACCTGAGCCTGCCATTGTGCCGGCCTTGGCCAAACTATCAAAGTCCATGGCCACATCAATTTCATCAAATCGAAGCATGGGAGCAGAAGCTCCACCTGGAATGACCGCCTTTAATTTTTTACCACCGCGAACTCCACCACAATGCTCAATCAGATGAGGTAATTTTATATTAATGGGTAATTCATAAACACCTGGTCTTTCTATGTGTCCAGAAACACAAAAAAGTCTCGTCCCACCAGAACGTTCAGTACCTACGCTAGCAAATTTTGCAGCACCTTCTAAAATGATATAGGGAACTGAAGCAAAGGTTTCCACATTATTTACACAAGTTGGCATTCCAAAGGCACCTGCTTGAGCTGGAAAAGGTGGTTTCAGTCTAGGCTCACCTCTTTTTCCTTCAAGACTATTTAAGAGTGCGGTTTCTTCTCCGCAAATATAAGCACCAGCACCTCTATAAATGACTAAATCAAATTGAAATTTTTTTCCTAAAATATTTTTGCCCAAATAATTTTTTGCATAGGCCTCATCAATGGCCCTCTGTAATAAAGCAGCTTCCTTAAAAAATTCACCTCGAATATAAATATATCCCCTATTAGAACCAATAGCATGTGCTGCAATAACCATCCCTTCAATAAGGGAATGGGGATTTTTAGTCATGATTAATCTATCTTTAAAAGTACCAGGCTCGCCCTCATCAGCATTACAAACTAAAAATTTTGGTTTTACATTTCCTTGAAGATCTTTTGGTTCCTTAGGCATAAAGGACCACTTCATTCCTGTTGGAAAACCTGCTCCACCTCTCCCTCGCAAATTAGATTTTTTGACTTCATCAACTACTTGATCAGGAGTCATTTCCATGGCCTTTTGTAGGCCCTGATAACCATTCTTAGTAAGATAAAAATCTAAAGTGTGACAGGCATTTTCATGAATATATTTCGAAAGAATTGGATCAACTAAATTACTCATAGCTCTAACTCTTTTCTATAGGTTCTTCCGACAAAGGAATCATTATTTTTAATTTGTCCCTCAATTTTTTCAAGCAGATCCATTAATTTTTTCTCATCTAATCCTTCGTGATAATCTTCATTTACTTGTAAAACAGGAGCAGTACCACAGGAGGCTAAACACTCCACTTCTGACAATGTGTATTTACCATCCAATGTTGTCTCGCCACATTGAATTTTTAATTTTTTTTCTAAACATTCTAAAAGGTGCTCGGATCCATTAAGCCAACAACTAATATTGGTACAAAGTTGTAAATGTACTTTGCCAATGGGCTCTGTTTGAAACATTGTATAAAAGCTCACCACTTCTTTAACTTTAGAAAGTGGCAATTGAAGAAAACTTGCTGATTCCAATAAAGCACTTGCACTTAAATATCCCTGCTCAAATTGAATCTCCTGCAGTAAAGGAATAAGCAAGGCCTGTGTTGTGGGAAAATGTTCTCTCATTTTATCCATTTTCTGTTTTATTTTTTCAGAAATTATCATGTCTAAATTTTCTCCTTAACTAGTAACAAATAAGTAAACTATCGATCTAATTCGCCGGCAATAATATTTACACTTCCCAAAATTGAAACAGCATCAGGAATTTTTTCCCCAATGATTTGCTTTTCAAAATTTTGAAATAAATAAAAACTTGGAGACCTCACTCTCATTCTCCATGCCTTTGGTCCACCTCTAGAAACAATATAAAAACCTAATTCACCATTTGGTCCTTCCACTGCGGTATAGGATTCACCTTTTGGTACATCGATCCCTTCCATAAAAATTTTAAAATGATGAATAAGAACTTCCATCTTCGTATAAACATCTATTTTATCTGGAATTCTTACTCTCCTATCTTCAACCCAAATTGGTCCAGGCTGAATTTTTTCCACGCACTGCTGAAGTATTTTAACACTCTGCCTCATCTCCTCCATCCGAATGAGATACCTATCATAAACATCTCCATTGCTTGCAACGACTACATCAAACTTTACGTCATTATAAAAATAATATGGACGATCTCTTCTCAAATCTACGTCCACACCTGAGGCTCTTAAACATGGGCCAGAAAGCGAATAACCAATGGCTTCTTTTGCCGATAATATTCCCACATTTTTTGTACGATCAATCCAAATTCTATTAGAAGTGAGAAGTTTTTCCACTTCATCAATGGCACTAGGAAAATTGGCTAAAAAAGTTTTTAATCTTGGCAGAAAATCATCGGGCAAATCATAACTCATTCCACCAATGCGAGAATAACTGGTAGTTAGTCTCATCCCACAGGCACTTTCAATCATGGTATAGGCTTCTTCTCTCCAATGATAAAAAAGCCAAAAAACCGTTAAAGCTCCCATATCTAAAGCGTTTATTGCAACACAAATAATGTGATCAATGATTCTGGATAACTCCATGCAAATCATTCGAATCCATTTACATCTTTCAGTGACATCAATTTCTAATAAACTTTCAACGGCCATGGCATAGGCAATATTATTATTTAATGCAGAACAATAATTTAACCTGTCAGTATAAACTATCCACTGATGGTAGGTTTTATCTTCTCCTAATTTTTCAATGGCCCTATGGAGATAACCAATTTCACAGGTTGCATGCTCAATCGTTTCACCATTAACCCGGCACATCACTCTCAAAGTTCCATGCATAGCTGAATGAGAAGGCCCAAGATTAAGTAATACATTGGGATTATAAAAATCCTTTTTAATATCCTCTTGGTGATCGAGTAGATCAACAGATTCTCTATCTTTTAACAAATGCATTTTATCATTTAATGAAGACATAATATTATCTTTTTATAATGTTTCTTTTTTTGTTGGTAAAAAAATTTCCACATTTGTTGAGAAAGGCTCTCGCTGTTTAATTGGATACTCTTTTCTTAAAGGGAAACCAGTAAATCGATCGTCCATGAGTATCCTTTTTAAATTAGGATGCCCTAGGAAAGTAATACCATACATGTCAAATACTTCTCTTTCTGCCCAATTTGCCGAAGGCCACAGGTTCACTAAACTTGAAACAGATTCATGGGTATCAACTTGAATTTTGACCCGCATTCTAGTGTGAAAAATTGTCGAAAATAATTGATAAACAAGAACAAATCTTTTTGGTCCATCTTTTTTATCCACATTATCATAAGCAGTAATATCACTCAAAAAATCAAATTGAAAAATGGAATTACTTTTTAAGATATCTAGTATTTTAAGTAGCTCATCACTACTGCTTGCCCAAAGAATCGGTTCCTTGGCCTTATCAGATTCTATTTTCACATTAGTACAAATTCCACTAGCAATAAACTGAGATTCTAATAACGAAAATAAATCAACCTGTTTAGATGTCGCTGCATTCATTATAAATTCCTAATGTTTCCCCATTGACTCTTTTCTATTTTATCGTTTGCCTGTATTCCATGGAATTAACGGCATCATCATATGTTGGTCTTTCTGCTGTATGTCTTGGCAATCCCTTATCAATAATTTTTTGCAAATGAATAATGGCATGAATAAGCCCCTCTGGAATTGGTGGACAACCTGGTACATAAACATCCACGGGCATAATTTCATCAATGCCTTGAAGGACAGAATATGTATCAAAGATTCCCCCAGAGGAAGAGCAAGCTCCCATAGCAATAACCCATTTTGGTTCCAACATTTGATCATAAATCGTTCTTAAAACTGGACCCATTTTTGTCGTTATTGTTCCAGCGACAATTAACATATCAGCTTGCCTTGGAGAAAATCGTACAACTTCAGCTCCAAATCTTGCCAAATCATAGGTACTTGAAAGAGTAGACATCATCTCAATTCCACAGCAGGAAGTACCAAATGGCATTGGCCAAAGTGAATTTTTCCTTGCCCACTTCGCAGCATGACTAAAGAGTGTAGGAAAGATAAAACTGCTTCCATCTTTTGACATAATGACAACCTTAATTCTTTCTATTGGTATTACATTTAATTAATATTATTTTTTTCTAATCTAAATTTAAATCTAATCCCAGTCTAATGCTCCACGAAATCTTAAATAAAGATAAGCTCCAAAAAGCATGAACATAAAAACAAACATTTCAAGCACTATGAATAAATCCTGCTGCACAACTTGTTTATAAATCATGGACCAGGGATATAAAAAAACAACTTCGACGTCAAAAAGTAAAAAAATGATCCCTACTAAATAATACCGCACTGAAAATTGTTGACGAGCATTTCCTTGATAGGGCACTCCACATTCATAGGTGTCATATTTACTAGGAGTAATTTCTAATGGTTTTTGCGATAATAATTTATTCAGGATTAAAATAACAATGCCAACAACTAGCGATATAGTAACGACAATTAAAACGGGCAAGTAACCTAAAAAAATATGTTCACCAAGTATCATAGAGCCTCAGTCATAAATAAAAAATTATTGTTTAGAATTGCTATTACTGCTTCTATTAAAAGTTAACATCGCTCTTCCTATAAAACAATCAAGAGTGACATTAAAATTGGTTATTGGCCTGTGATGAACTGGGATATAAAATGGCAATGGCACAGGCAACTAAAATGAGTGCGCATCCCACAAGACTTAGCAGAGTCAATTGTTCGCCTAGGGAAACATATCCAAATAAAGCTGCAAAGGGTGATTCAAGTAAAAACAATAATCCTACAATGTGTGAGGGAATTTTTTTTTGAGCTACAACCTGAAAGGTAAATGCAAGTACCGACGAAAAAAAACCTAAACCAATAAGACCTGCATATCCGAGGAAAGACAGATTTCCTAATTTTTCCCAGGAACCAGCTTCATTAACGAAGGGGTAAAGGAGCAGTGAAAATAATCCAATGTACAGACACTGTAGACAATTAAAGGCAAAACTATTCTTCACTTCCTTTTGAATAAATTCCAAATAGATAATATGTAAGGCTGCAAATAAACCACAAATGATAGTTAGGTAATCTCCTAAATTTAGTTGGGTTAAGTCACTCCCTGATAAAAAATAAATTCCTAAAATTGAAAGAAGCAAAGCAATGTAAAATGAAAATGGAAAATGTTGTCTGCGATATAAAAAAAGAATCACAGGAATAAATAAAACATAAGTTGTCGTAAGAAATCCACTTTTAGCTACCGTTGTATATCCAAGACCTAATGTTTGAAAAATAAGCATGCCATTTAAAAAAAGTGAGGCAATAAAACCGAGATATAATTGTTTTCTATTTAAATCCTTCCTAAAATAAAGCACACCAATAAATCCGATTAGGCCTGCTAGAAAAAATCTAAATTGATGTATTTCGATGGTATTAAAAAAAGGCAGGAGCCATTTGACAAAGACAAAACCCCCTCCCCAAATGGCCGTGCTAAATAGAAGGGCAGAAATTGACCAAGGGGAAAAGGAAAGAGTATTTCTTTTTGTAATATCGCCACTTATCATCTAAATCCCTTCTCAAATGAATTTGATTATGAACTCTTAAGAAGGGATTAAAAAGTCTTATAAAATACTATTGAGCAAAAACAGGGTCAATCACTCTCACGCGCTCCTTCATCTTTCTATCATTTAAAATTCGATAGGCTTTTTTAGTAAGTAAATGAATGGAACTATAGAGGTCATCTCCTCTTGCGTGAATGCTCCATTGTTTACCTTTTAAAGATAAATTAAGAATGGGATTAAATTGTTTGTCTTCCTGCACCATGACCCAGGAAACCCTCTCACTATCTGACAAAAATTTTATCAATTTGTTGGAACGTTCTTTAAGGAAATGATTTAAAGTCTCACTGGGATCCAAATTGTGATAGGAAATACTAAATTTCATGATTCCTCCTTTGTATGCGATCTATACTCACACTTTTAAGATAAATCTCCTTTTGGACAGGCACAATATGGTGTGGAAAAATGAACTAAACTTTGACCTATTCTTCGCAATCAAATGGAACTAAAACACTCTCCTATTCTTGGTATTAGAAATACTAAAACTTATACCAAGTCAGTTCGTGCTTATTATGATAAAGATGCACTAATTTTGAATTTGGAATTTTTTCAAGAAGTTCTACTACTTTAAAATTAGTTTCCCCCTGAAATTTTATTGTAATGACAAACTGAGAATTTGGATAAAACAATAGCCATTTTTGAATAAGTTCGTAGGATTTCTCTGGATAACAAATAATATCGCTGAAAATCCAAGAAAGATCTCCGGTACTTGTTGGATCAACCTTAAAAGCATCACCCTTTTCAAAAGATATTGCAGGATCAAGCATTAACTTTTCAATGAGTAAAGATCGGTCAACACTTTTTACTTTTCCCTTTAGTTTTGCCAAAACCCAGGTCCAGCCTCCCGGTGCTGATCCAAGATCAATCACTTTCTCTCCTGGGCTGGGAAAATGTTCCTTTAATGTAAAAATCTCCCACAACTTTAAGTAGGCCCTAGAAGGTGGTCCTTCCTTATCCTCCTCAAATTCATGTATTCCTAAAGGATATGGAGAATTAGTTGAAGCTGAATATAAAAGTAAGTGCTCATTACATAAAAGCCATAATCCCATTTTAGACTCAGGAATTTTTTCTAAATATTGTATTCGCCTAGATTTGATGAAGGGCAACTTATCCTTAATCATTTCTGCTCTTCTAAAAAAAAGATAATCTAGATTGGCCCAATTGCGCTGAATATTTTTTAAAAAATGAGAAGCCTGGGAAATAGATTCAAAAAACTGGAACTGCACTTCTCTAGCATGAAGTTGTACAAAATAGATGGGGATATTTGATTTTTCTATAAGAAAAATTCTAGCTTCCTGAGCAATAATGGAAATATTTTTATACTCCAACTCATTTAAAAGAATATTTTCAAAACCAATAGGAGAATAAAGTAAATCAAACTTTCCATTCATATCAGATATCTGAATTTTTTGCTCGCCAATCTCTTTAAAGAAAAGGGATAAAGGTTTCAAGTTTCTCTGAATCATGCGATGCCCAAGGAAAAATATAATGAATGACAATAAAAGAACAACTCCCAAAACGCCTGAAAATAAAGTCTGTGGCTTTAATGCTGTAATGGCCGTACTAAAACATAGATCTCAGGATATTGTAAAGGCCTATTGTACAAAAGAAATTGTTCCACAAATTAAAAATCTTTTAACCTATCTTGCTCAGGAAAGAAAGGGATACCAAATTCTAACACCTTTAGAATTAGAAAAGGTTGCCGAAACTTTTCATCATGAAGGTATCTGTATTGTTGTTAAAACTAAGAAAAAGCCTCTATTAGTTGATGCACTTAAAAACCTAGAAATGCAGGATTCTTTTCTCATTTTAGGTCTTGATCAAGTGGGAAATCCCCATAATTTAGGGGCAATCGTAAGAACTGCCGCACATTTTAACGTGAAAGTACTTCTATTTTGCGAAGATCAATTGTCTGATACAAGCACAGTATTACATCGAACTTCTCAGGGAGGAACTGAACACGTTCTCCTCTATAAGCTCAAAGATTGGATTCATGTCATCAATTGGTGTGAAAATAATAAAGTCTCCATCATTACTACTTCTGGGAAAGAAGGAAAAAATCTAACGACAACTTCATTTCCAAAAAAATGTCTCCTCATTGTTGGAAGTGAAAATAAGGGTCTAAGTCCGTTTTGGAAAAAAGTAAACAAGACTTCCTTGCAAATTCCTGGATCAGGATTAATGGAAAGTTTAAATGTTTCTGTTGCTACTGGAATTTTCCTTTCACACTATTATATTAGTAACAAATAATGTGTTTTCCATCATTTTATATATATGTGCAATTACCTCTCTAAGCCAAAAGAGTCTTTACTAAATCCGATGCCATTTTTCCATCAAATTTCCCCTTAATCTGTGGGGTTAATTCTTTCATTACATCTCCAAAAGTTGGAGATCCCAACTTACTTTTAATTGCTAATATCATTTTTTTAACTTCCTCGGCATCAATAGGCGCTGGCAAATAGGGAGCAAGTAAAAGAATTTCCGCTTTAGTTTTTTTATAGAGGTCAGAACTTTCAGGGAAATTCACTAAAGAATCCTGCAGTTTCTTTGCGTGTCCAATCACAATGGTCTCTTCATCAATTGGTTTCACAGATGTATTATTTTGAATAAATAAACTTTTTAAAAAACGAATAACTTCTAATCGTTCTTTATCTTTACTCTTCATGGCCTCAATAATGTCTTTGTTTACTCTTTCCTGTAATGTCATTATGACTCCTATATATAATTTTTATCTCATTTTAAATGAATCACCTAAGGATTATTTTCACACTCAATATCTTTTACTCAACAGCCTACCATCGATCATCCCCCTATGCTATACCTCTGCTAAGAATATGAAAGACTTTGAGTTAAAGGATACCCTTTATGTTAAAAACAATAATTCGTTTAAGCTTTACTTTAGCAATACTTTTAATAGTATCCTGCGACAAAAAAAATCCTTATTTAGAAAAAATGATTAAACTAGATGTTCAAACTGCTGATGCTATTATAAATGAGCTTGCCTTCGAAAAAAAGGTCGTTTTTGGCTTTGAAAAAAAAGACGAAGATGCCTATTGCGTCGTCTTATATGAAAGTCAATTGAGATCGGCAAATGAAGTGGAAAGTACATTAAATAAAGTTCTTGAATTAAATTTAGAATTACAAAAACATTATGAATCCCATTTTGCGGTAAATCCCTTTGAAACTATAAAAAAAGTTAAAACTAAAACAAAATTAATGGATCAAATCCAAACGGTTGAAATATCACCAGAGCAGCAAAAATATTTAAATGAGAAAGGGCTTTTTGATTGCATGATAAAATTAACCACAAGACAAATTGAAAAATACAAAATGAAAATTGCCACCACTGAAAATAACCCTAATAAACTTGCCAAAAATAAAACCTATTAAGTTAATCTAATCAATTAGGTTCAATTAGATATAAATTTGCCAAATAAATGTGGCTGTGGGTCTATTGAATTTCAACAAGTTAGATTCCCTATTTTTACCATTTAAGTTTAGAACTTAAGATGAATGAATAAATTATAATTAAAAAAATGGGAGCAATAGATGAAACTCAAAATGAAAAACACTTTAGACAAATATGCTTCTGAACCACAGACTCTAAAACTATCAAGTCTCAATGATACAACACTGATATTACTGTTATCTGTGTTTACATTGATTTTACTTGCACAGCTTTCTATTATTCCTAATCAACTAAAAAGTAATGCTATCATTATGGATCAAAATACTCATCATCAAGAAAAATTGGCCATGCAAAAATAAATAGAAGTCTCATTTAGACAAAACTCTATCTGTCGTGATTTATTTGTCAGTCTAAAAACTAATTTGAGGAGACACCGTGAACTAGAATTTTTTCACAATCCTTAAAAATAACTTTTATCTTAAATTCACCAATGACATCCTTAACCATTCCCTGGCCAAATAAATCATGGGAAACTCTATCGCCAACAGTATATCGATCTGTAATTTGATAATTTTTTAAGTTAGCAATATCATTTGCAGCATCTAAATTTTTTAACTTCTCTTTTAGAGCAGCTTTTGCACTCACCGTTTTATAGGGCTTTCCACTATATGGATAATTCTTTTTAAATTCTTGAGAAACTGCTGTTGGCTCTAAAACGCGTAAGACGGCGGTACCAACAAACTGTGGAGCTTTTGATTTAGATGTGGAGGATTTTTTACTTTTGTTAGAACTGCCTAAATGAGTAGCTTCTTTTTCTACTTTTAAAGATAATTTTTTTTCAACTATCCCAGGCTTTGGAGCAATTTCTGCAACTAATTTCGAAACAGTTTCAACTTTTGCAGGAGATTTACTTACAGGCTTAGCAGCAACCGTTTTTTCTACACTGGGCATTTTTTTTGAAGTAACAACTACTTTCGTTTTTTTAACATTAGTTGTCTCTAGAGCCTTACTTAAAGGTAATTTTTTAGAATCAGCTTTTGGAAGCATTGTTTTTTTTGGCTTTAATTTTAAAGCATCACTTTTTTTTATAGGGGCTTTTGCCGATTTTAGTGTTGATTTTTTTGCCTTAGGATTGTTTTTACTCGACTTACTCATTAAGTGGCCCTCCTTCAAGAGAACTGAAAAACGCTTTTTTGTTTATAAAAAACAAATCTAGTTTAGACTTGTCTTACTAAATCATTTTAATTAGGTCAAACACTACTATTAATGAAGCGATTTGTGAAGAAAAGATTTGGAAATAACTTGGTCATTTCAAGGAGTTAAGCTAAAGCGAAGTCCATAGTTCATGGAAAAATGAACTCCGCTACAAGAAAACTAGTATTAATTATTTATCATATCATCAAAAAAAGATTAAAATCTTTCGCCGCGATCTCTACCGCCCCATCCACCGCCGCCGCCACCGCCGCGATTTCCACCGCCGCCGCCGTCTCGATTACCACCAAAGCCGCC
>Ga0247844_1003462_pt1 | contig 23075 bp, 27 predicted proteins | sample LaCtaG_FD_192421 | JGI IMG/M metagenome (GOLD analysis project Ga0247844, IMG submission 192421) | Freshwater microbial communities from meromictic Lake La Cruz, Castile-La Mancha, Spain - LaCruzMarch201714.5m_1 | ecosystem: Environmental > Aquatic > Freshwater > Lake | place: Spain: Castile-La... | reverse complement strand
ATCGACGGCTACTACAACACCCACCGTCGCCACTCCTCCCTCAACTACCTTTCACCAACAGCCTTCGAGGCTCAATTAGCTCTCGAAGCTTAACTAAATTTTGGTCCAGAAATAGCTAGCACCTCAGAGATCGGTGCGGGCGCGGGGGGAGATCAGCCCTCTTCTCGCGCACCTGCCGCTGTAGGGAGTCACCTCCCGAATGCCTGGATGAAGCCCACCTCGAGGGCTAGGCCTTCGTTCACGTTCGTGTGCAGGTGCGACTGCAACTGGCGGAGCACGCGCAGGCGCTTCGTGGTTTCCTCTGGGGTCCAGCGCTGGGCCAGGGCGGCGGTGGCCTCGTGGTAGTGGGGGAGGTCGAGGTTTTCTGCGCCGACTTGCTGACGTGCCACGTCGCCCATCCAAGCGAGGAGGAGGTCCATGAGCGCGTCCCTTTCCTGGAGGTAGGCGGCCTCGATCTGGGCGGTGACCTGTTCTTCGCGCTGCTTCAGCCAGGAGCCGTCGGTGGTCTGCTTGTAGTGATCCTGCTCTTTTTCAAAGCCGTCTTCCTGGTCGTCCTTGATGCCGTTGTGCAGCTCCTCCAGGATGTCCTCGAAGTCCTTCTTTAGCGCGAGCGCGGCACCGATGCTGCCGCTGGCGCGGGTGGTGAGCTTTTCCAGCACGGCGAGGAGCTGCTGCTCGTGCCCGCTGAACTGGCGCAGGCCTACCGGTGGCAGCAGGGGTATCTGGATGACACGGGAAAGGATGGTGGGCAGGAGCTGGCCGGGATGAGCAGTGAGCAGGAGCAGGAGGGTGCGCGCGGGCGGCTCCTCCAGCGTCTTTAAAAAGGCGTTCTGGGCCTGGGCGTTCATGCGCTCGGCATCCACGATGACACCAAACTTGTAGCCGCCGGGGCCAGTGGTGCGGTGGATGACCTTTTCCAGGTAGCGCATGGTGCCAACCTCGTCGCCATCATCACCAATGATGATGCGGCGCGACTTGCTCTGCGGCCGCAGGATGACGGCACCCTCCTGCGACCAGTCATCAAGGCTGCGGTGGCGCGCGGTGCCGACGAGGCCCATGACCTTGGCGGCAAAGCCCTCGCGGTCAGCTTCGCGCGGGCCGGTGATCATGTAGGCATGGGCCAGGCGGCCGAGCTTTTGCGCACGGGTCAGCAAGGCGAGGGCGTGATCGGCTTTAAAGGGCATGGCAGCGTGCCTCCACAAGGGTCCAAAGCTGGGCGTGAATGGCCTCCGGCTCCTGCGCGGCATCCACCACGCTGATGCGCTGCGGCTCCTGGCGTGCGAGTTGGAGGTAGCCCTGGCGCACTTTTTCAAAAAAGTCGAGCGGCTGGCTCTCCATGCGGTCCAGCTCGCGCCCGGCGGCGTGGATGCGCTGCCAGGCGGTGGTGGAGTCCATGTCCAGCACCACGGTCAGGTGCGGCAAGGTGCCGCCCGTGGCAAAGGCATTGATGGCGCTCACGCTGTCCAGCGGCAGCCCGCGGGCGAGACCCTGATAGACGGTGGTGGAGTCGAGGAACCGGTCGAGGATGACAAAGACACCGTCAGCCAGCAGCGGGCGGATCTTTTCCCGGACGATCTGTGCGCGGCTGGCGGCAAAGAGGAGCAGCTCGGCCTCTGGCGTCATGCCGTGGCCCGCCTTCGCGTGCTGGAGCAGATGGCGGATTTCCTCGCCGATCTCGGTGCCGCCCGGCTCGCGCAGGATCTCGACATGCCTGCCGGTCGTCTCCAGTCGGTCGAGCAGGAGACGTATCTGCGTGGACTTGCCGCAGCCTTCGGAGCCTTCGAGGGAGAGGAAAAAGCCAGCGGAGTGCGGGGATTGGAGTTCGGAGTTCAGAGGGCGTCCTTCTAGCGTGAGGCGTGGCGATGTCGAACAAAACCCATTTCCTTTTGGCAAGCGGCCCCCGGCTGGGTAGCCTGCGCGCCCCCATGCCACCCGCCACCCCCTACTCGTTCGGTCCGCGCGACTCCAAGCTGGAAATCGAGGAGGGACTCCTGTTTGCCCCAAAGTTCGACGAGCACGGCCTGATCGCCGTGATGGCGGTTGACGCGCGCACAAACGAGCCGCTGATGCTTGCCTACATGAACGAGGAATCCCTGCGCATGACTTTGGAGATAGGCCAGGCCGTGTACTACAGCCGCAGCCGGAAGACGCTGTGGCACAAGGGGGCGACGAGCGGCGAGTTCCAGGAGATCATGGAAATCCGCACGGACTGCGACCAGGACGCGCTGGTCCTGCGCGTGATCCAGCATGGCGGCGGCTGCTGCCACACGAAACGCAGCCAGTGCTTTTACCGCAGGGTGGTGGTGCCGAAGGCTGGCGGCGTGGTGCCGCTGGAGAAGATGGAGTAAAAAGCCTGCCGCTGCCTTGACGCATCATGGCCTTCCCCTATGATGACCGCCCTGTCCCACACACATCATGGCCATCCTCGTTGACACAAACACACGCATCCTCGTCCAAGGCATCACGGGGGACTTCGGTTCCCGCCACGCCAGGGCATCGCTCGACTACGGCACGCAGCTCGTCGCCGGCGTGACACCTGGGAAGGGCGGGATGACCTTCGACCACGGCAGCCACAAGGTGCCCGTGTATGACACCGTGGCCCAGGCCGCGAAAGAAAATGGCGCGACGGTGAGCGTGATCTTTGTGCCGCCGCCCTTCGCCGCAGATGCGATCCTGGAAGGCGTGGACGCGGGCCTGGACCTGGTGGTGGCGATCACCGAAGGCATCCCGGTCAATGACATGATCAAAGTAAAGGCCGCCTTGAAGGGCAGCAGAACGCGCCTGATCGGCCCGAACTGCCCTGGCCTGGTGACGCCGGGTCATGGTGAGAAGTCTCACGGTGGCTGCCGCATCGGCATCGCCCCCGGCTACATCCACAAGCGTGGCAATGTGGGCGTGGTCAGCCGCAGCGGCACGCTAACGTACGAAGCGGTGTGGCAGCTCACCACGCGCGGGCTAGGCCAGAGCACCTGCGTGGGCATCGGCGGCGACCCGGTGAACGGCACGAGCCACCTGGACGTTCTGAAGATGTTAAACGAAGACCCTGAGACGGAGGCCATCATCATGATCGGCGAGATCGGCGGCAATGCTGAGGTCGAAGCCGGCCTGTGGGCCAGGGACAACTGTAAAAAGCCCATTGCCGCCTTCATCGCCGGTGCCACCGCGCCTCCCGGACGCCGCATGGGCCATGCCGGTGCCATCATCGGCGGCGCGGATGACACGGCGGCCGCGAAGAAACTCATCCTCGCCGAATGCGGCATCTCTGTGGCCGACTCGCCGGCGGACATGGCGGCGGCGCTGCTAAAAGTGTGGAGCCAGTAAGAACCAAGTAGTATGCATTTTAACAGTGTGGCCTACACACCCTCACGGATGCAGCATCTGCCATAGTTTCCTCAGCACTGTAACGACCGTGTAGGGCTTGGGGATGAAGTGTTTGACCCCTGCACTGGCGGCTTTGGCTACCATACCATTGGCGTTGAGGCCGGTGGCGGCACTGATGCGCACCTCGGGGTTCATGCGTTGCAGGGCAAAAATGGTGGCTGGGCCATCCACCACGGGCATCATCATGTCTGTCAGCACCACGGCAATTTCGTCCTTCTGCCCCCGCATACAGGGTCTCGGCCTCGGAGCCGTCGCAGGCCACGATCACACGGTAACCAAAAACCTCCAACGTCTGGCGGGTGATTTGGCGGAGCAGGCCTCGTCATCCACCACCAGCACCAGTTCCCCGTTGCCACGCAGCAGCTCGGAGTCGTCATCAATCTCCATTTCTTGGGGCGTCTGAATAAGTGCCGGCAGATAAACGCTAAGCTTGGAGCCTACCCCCACTTCACTGTAAACGCTAATGCTGCCACTGTGGCTTCTGATAATCGCCAGCGTTGTGGAAAGGCCGAGGCCAGTGCCCTTACCCAGTTCTTTGGTGGTAAAGAAGGGCTCGAAGATGCGCTCCAACACCCCCGACGTCATGCCGCTGCCATTATCCTCCACCTGCACAATGACGTGCGGGCCGGATTTGACCTCAATGTTCATGCCCGCGTACTGCTCATCCAGCAGGGCATTGTCGGCACATAGAGTCACGGTGCCGCCATCGGGCATAGCATCCCGCGCATTGACGCAAAGGTTGAGCAAGTCGGCCCAGTAATTCTGCCTTTTGGGATATGCGCTCCAATGTCAGATCACGAATGTGCCAAGACAGACACATTTACCCATGACTCAATGCCTCTAGCAGTCGGCATTCTAGCACTGCCCAAAGTGCCTCACCATCACTGCGGCGTAGCATCGTTTCGATCTTGCCCCTCCCTTCGCAAGTGTTTCCTGAATCCTCCACAACACACGGCTCCGGTCAGCTTCATTGATCAGCAAATACTGTAATGCATTTTTTTGTTATTGCTTAAGAAATTAGCTCAGTAATTATGAGATTTCTCAGACCTCTGCTTAACCCTTCCATTACCGGTTGTTAGCACATGATAGCTGGAGTTAGCGAAGGGAGAAGGGAATCAAGAATTTCGAACATGGAGGTTGAATGGACTCTATGGGTATCCTTGATGCGCTTACCATCCCGCCCGGATATGCAGTGTACAATATATATTATATACGTAGTTATATTTGCTGATAGTTCGCAAGAGAAATAACAATTATTTTAAAATATACTTAGGTAGTTATTTTTATATTTCTGATGACTTTTCGCGAGACTCAGATTCTTATGCCACTAGTTTCTGAAATGGCAGCCCCGCCGCCGGGGTTGGCTGGAGGTCCGGCGGCTAGAGCACATTACCCGTAATCTACCCCTAGTTTCCGGTTGACACCCCGCCGTAAACTTCTACTTTTGCGACCCTCGTTTCCCCGTGCGTTTGCAACAACGCAGTTTTCCGCGCCCAATTACACACAGTCAGCACCTAATGAAGACATTCTCTGCCAAAGCCGAAGAAGTGAACCGCCAGTGGTGGATCATTGACGCCAAGGACCAAGTCCTGGGCCAAGTCGCCGTGGCTGCCGCCAATTTAATCCGTGGTAAGACACGCCCGACCTTCACCCCGCATGTGGACACTGGTGATTTCGTCGTCGTCATCAATGCCGACAAGGTGCGCGTCACCGGCAAGAAAGAGCAGCAGAAGATTTACACCAGCAAGAGGGGTTACATCGGCAATCAAAAGGTCGAGACCGTGGAGAAGGTGCGCCAACGCCGCCCCGTGCTGCTCGTCCACCGCGCCGTAAAAGGCATGGTCCCGCACAATCGTTTAGGCAATGCCATCGTCACCAAACTCAAAGTTTACGCTGGCGACGAGCACCCGCACGTGGCGCAGAATCCGAAGCCCTTTGCCGTTGCCTGAAGCACGAACCTTTTCCTGATCCCCGCCTATGAGCAAGCCCCTCACCAACGCCACCGGTCGCCGCAAGACCGCTATCGCCCGCGTCCATATACTTGCCGGTTCCGGCTCCATCACGGTCAACGGACGTGACTTTGAGGAATACTTTCCCACCGTGGCCCTCCAGAATCAGATTTTGGTTCCTCTGGCGCTGACGAACACCCGCCTGAGCTATGACTTCAATGTCAACGCCTGCGGCGGCGGCATCACTGGCCAAGTCGGCGCGGTGAAGCTCGGCATCTCCCGCGCTCTCATTTCTGTTAACCCCGAACTGCGCGGTACACTGAAAAAAGCTGGCCTGCTGACCCGTGACTCCCGTGCCAAAGAGCGCAAGAAGCCCGGTCGTCCAGGTGCTCGTAAGCGCTTCCAGTTTTCCAAGCGCTGATCCGCCGCGCGCTATTGGTCTATTGGTCTTGCAGAACCCCGCCCTGTGCGGGGTTTTGTTGTATTCAATGAAGCTAGGCAATTGGCAGGTGCTTTTTTGCATAGAGTTGCTGTGGTAGATCAATCTCCTCGCGGCGTAGTTTCCCGCACGATCCATCGCGCATAGTTTTCCGCCACATGCTCCGGACGCAGTGCGACGATCTCCGGCACTTCGTAGGGGTGCAGTTCGCGCAGACGTAACTCAAAGGCGGCGTAGGTAGCGCGGGTGGTTTTGAAGATCGCCAACACCTCGCGGTTGATTTCCACCGCGCCCTGCCAGCGGTAAATGGATTCCACGCTGGGGCACAGATTAACGCAGGCGGCGAGTTGCGACTCGACGAGCAGCGTGCCAATCTGGCGCGCATTTTCCATATTGGGGAAGGTACAAAACACAAGCAAGATGTCCGTCATATCCACCACTCTATGAGATCGGCCTTCATTGACAAGCTTCTCAAGCGCATGGCCCGCTTAGAACCAGGCGAGATCCAAGGAGTAGTAATGGAGCTGATCCGTGAGAAGGGCTTTCTGGAAAAGACTTTCCAGGCGCTGCAGGAGGGTGTGATCCTGCTAGATACCGAAGGCGCGGTCACCTATGTGAACAGCGCCGCCTGCCGACTCTTTGGCTTTCAGGAGCAGCAGGTCATCGGGCAAAAGCTCACGCAGGGAATGCGCGGCCTGGACTGGAGCGAGCTGCTGAAGCCCGGAACTGTAGTCAGCCGCGACCTGGAGGTATTCTATCCTGAAAATCGCTTTCTGAACTTTTATATTACCAGCATTGATGACAATCAGCCGCTGGGCTTCGTCATGCTGATCCGCGATGTCACGGAGACGCGCAAACGCACCGAGGAACAGATCGAGAGTGAGCGCCTGAACGCCTTCACCCTGCTCGCCGCCGGTGTGGCGCACGAGCTGGGAAATCCGCTGAACTCGCTGACGATCCACCTCCAGCTCCTGGAGCGGCGTTTAAAAAAAATGGGCAAGCAGGGGGAAAACCTTCGCGAGCATCTCGGCATCGCCACGGGCGAGATCAAGCGCATGGACACGATCATCAGCCAGTTCCTCGCCGCCATTCGCCCGACGAAGCCACAGCTCCAGCGCATGCAGATCGCCGAACTGGTGACGGAGAGCCTGCGTTTTCTGAAGCCCGATCTTGATGAGGCGAAGGTGAGAGTGCTCCTCGAACTGCGCGCCGACATGCCCGCCATGCCGCTGGACGCTAGCCAGATGAAGCAGGCCATCTACAACCTCATCCGCAACGCCTGCCAGTCCATGCCCGGAGGTGGCACGTTGACGGTGAGCGGCAGCTACACGGACTTCGAAGTCCGGCTCAGCTTTGAGGATACGGGCAAGGGGATCACGCCAGAACAGATGGGTCGGCTTTTCCAACCCTTCTCCACCACGCGTCCCACCGGCACCGGTCTCGGCCTGCTCATCGTGCGCCGCATCATCCGCGAACACGGCGGCGAGATTGACATCGAATCCCGCACTGGCAAAGGTACCCGCGTGAGCCTTTGGCTGCCGCTGGTAGAGAGGAAAGTGCGGCTGCTGGAGGCGGGAAGTGAAGACTTGGCAGCCAGCGACAAACCCGTAAAATAATGCGCATGAACAAGCAGCCCTACCACGATCCCACAGGCGATCAGATGGAGCACGCCCACTTCTGTTATCTGGCGGACAAGGTTGAGGCAGACCCCGACCTGCTGAACATACCGCTGGCAACCATTGAGCGCTGGTTGGCCAAAGGCAGCGTTTATGCCAAGTATGTACTCCAGTGGCGACAGTTGATCGAAGAAGCACGAAAATCGACCCAGGGTATGGCAGCACTCTCCGGGGTTCTCCGCGCGGATGATGAAGAAACAAGATTCTTCAAAGGATTCGACCCGTTCCCTGGAGTGCTTGGTCGGCAAGAGAAACGCCGTTTCTTATGCGCATCGAGACACTGATACATCTTGCAGCTTCCGCATCGGTCCTGGTGCCCGATATAAGGCTCTATGTATTTGGCTCGGCCTCTGCGCCCTGCACTTACCCAGACCTGCCGGACTCCACAGACAGCTACGCGAACACCCTGGATGCGGACTTTATCTTTGAACCTTGGTCGCCTGAGATCGAAGTGGCGCGTGCCCTGGGTTACACGAAGACCGGTGTGGAGGAAACCTGGAGGCAGGCATGAGACTCGGCTTCCTGATTGTTTTCATGCTGCTCGCGTGTCCCGCCTCTGCCAGTGCGGTGGTGATGGGCGACGTCTCATCTTCCATCGTTGTGCAGGGTGATGAGGACTATGTCGAGGATGCGCCTTTCGGCATCGTCGGAGCGCTCGTGATCTGGGGGATCATGCTCGGCATCGTGGCAGTCTGCTGTGTGCTTCTTGGGATTGGCCTCGGCATCGGGCTGGCGCTAATCCTTGCCATCCTCTCCGCTTTTGGCATGGGGGCCGCGCTGACATCGGCCCTGGCCGCTTTGCTGACTCAAAGACCGCGCACAGGCTGGCGGATGTTCAGCGTACTCATGCACAGTGGCTTGATGCTTCTGGCGGCGGGCGCGGGAGCTTGGCTGCTGGCCCCGGTCCTCATGCCTGACAGAGACAGACTGCTCTGCGGCATCCTGGTTGCCGTGGCGGGTGCCATCGCTGGCGGCGTCTTTGGCTTGTGCCTGGCCTTGCTGGTGGAGCGTTGCATCGCGCAGCTTCCCTGGATGCAGCCAAAGACGGGCCTGAAACAGTCCGACTCCGAGATTGAGCTACCATCCACAGGCGGTTAAGATTGGGCAAAATAAACCACCATGAATTATCGCTCGCTCATTACTTTGGAACCTGGCAAACGGGGCGGCAAGCCCTGCATTCGCGGCCTGCGCATCACGGTGTATGAGGTGCTGGACATGCTGGCTTCCGGCATGAGTCATGCGGAGATACTGGACGATTTTCCCTATCTGACAGAGGAGGACATCCGGGCCAGCTTGGCCTATGCGGCGGACCTTCAGCGGCACATGGCATTCCCCTTGGCCGCATGAATCTGTTGTTCGACGAAAATCTTTCTCCCAAGCTGGCAGCCCGGCTGGCCGACATCTTCCCCGACTCCATTCATGTCCATGACTGCGGGCTGGGAAATGTGGAGGACTCGATGATCTGGCAACACGCGACCGTCCAGGGCTTCACCATCGTTTCAAAGGACTCCGACTTCCATGCGCTCAGTGTTCTGAAAGGCGCGCCACCAAAACTGGTCTGGCTGAAGACGGGCAACTGCTCCAGTCAGCAAATCGAAAATCTGCTGCGCACGCACGCTTCACAGCTGCATGCTTTTGAGGCTGATCCGAATGATCATTTCCTCATCCTGTCGTAGCGCTCCACATGACCGACCCTGCCACCATCCTTATTGTTGATGACGAAAAGCACACCCGTGACGGGCTGCGGTTGGCGTTGGAGGATGATTTTGACTGTTATGTGGCCGCAAATGCCGCCGATGCGCTGGAGTATCTGCGCCAGGACGGAGTGGACGTGATGCTCACCGATCTGCGCCTGGGCGCGGACGATGGCATGAAGCTGCTGGAGCAGGCGCTGGCCATGCCGAAGCCGCCCGTGTGCATCATGATGACGGCCTATGGCAGCGTGGACACGGCGGTGGAGGCGATGCGGCGCGGGGCGTATCACTTTGTGACCAAGCCGCTGAATCTCGACGAGGTGGAGCTTTTGGTTAAGCGCGCGCTGCGCAGCCGCACGCTGGAGCATGAGAACAAGGCGCTGAAGCAGCAGGTGGAGCAGAAGTTCTCCATCGAGGGCATCCTGGGAAAGGCGGACACGCTCAAGCCGATCCTGGAAACCATTCAGCAGGTCGCCCCGACGCGCGCCACCGTTTTGATCGAAGGGGAGACCGGGACGGGGAAGGAACTCGTCGCCAAAGCCATCCACAATCTCAGCGGGCGACCCAAGGCGAAACTAGTGTCCGTTCATTGCGCGGCCTTGTCTCCACAGATTTTGGAAAGCGAACTCTTCGGGCATGAGAAAGGTTCCTTCACAGGGGCGCAGGAGCGGCGCATCGGGCGCTTCGAGCTGGCGGACGGCGGCACGCTGTTTCTCGATGAGATCGGCGAAATTGACGCGGCCACGCAGGTTAAGCTGCTGCGCGCGCTCGGCGAACAAACGATTGAGCGGGTCGGCGGCAGCAAGCCGATCAAGGTGGAGGTGCGCGTCGTCGCCGCGACGAACAAAAACCTCGCGAAGATGGTGGAGGAGGGGAAGTTCCGCGAGGATCTCTACTGGCGGCTGCGCGTCGTCACCCTCCAGATGCCGCCGCTGCGCACGCGCAAGGGCGACATCCCGGTGCTGGCCGACCACTTTCTCAAAGAGCTGGCAACCGCCAACGGCAAGGCATTCAAGCCGCTCGGTGAAGACGCGCTGCCCGTGCTGATGACCTATGACTGGCCCGGCAACGTGCGCGAGCTGCGCGCAGCCATCGAGCACGGCGTGGTGATGAGCAACAGCACGCGCGTCATGGCCAAGCACCTGCCCGCCTACCTCAGCCAGCCCGGCGGCATGGGTTTCCGCATCCCCGCGCTCACGGCACCAGCCGGTGTGGTCAATGCAACTGCTGGCGAGCCACCGAAGGCGCAGCTCGACATCCACGAGATGGAGCGTCGCCTGATCCTCGAAGCCCTCGAACGCGCTGGCAACAACCGTAGCGAGGCCGCCGAGCTCCTCGGAATGCCGCGCCGCACGCTCCAGCGGAAGCTCAAGGACATGGGCATGGTGCGCAGGCACCGGAAGCGCAGTCAATCGTGACCCATCCCATCCTCATCATCGGCGGCGGTCTCGCGGGCACGGCGTTGGCGTGGCGGCTACATGAGCGCGGCGTGCCGTTTCTGATCGTGGACCGTGATGAGCCGCTGACATCCTCAAAAGTGGCCGCAGGACTTGTGACACCGATCACGGGCATGAGGCTGAATTTGAACTGGCGCTATGAGACGCTGCAACCCGAGGCAGTGGCTTTTTACCGGGACAAAGAGAGGCGGCTTGGCGGATCGTTTTATCACGAGGTGCCCATCGTGCGGCTGCTGCGGGATGAGAAGGCGGCGCAGCTCTGGGAGAAGCGGCGCACGCAGCCGGAGATGCTGCCGTATGTAAGGGCGGCGACGCACGGGCCTCTGGTCAATGAGTCCGTCTTTGCGAATCCGCATGGCGGCTTTGAACAGCGGCACTCCGGCTGGCTGGATGCGGCAGAGTTTCTGGCGGCAAGCCGTGCGCACTTTGAAGGCATCGGCTCCTGGCGCAGCGGCGAGGTCACATGGGACGCATTGGGCGTGTGTGACACATGGGTCTCATGGAACGGCATGCGCTACAGCCATGCGGTGTTCTGTATCGGCTGGGAGGCGGCGCGACAGCCGTGGTTCGACTGGGTGCCATTTCGTTCGGCGCGCGGCACGGTGCTCCAGATCACGGCGGACACGGCTGGCGAGACGCGCATCATCAATCGCGGCTGCTGGCTGCTGCCGCGCGCAGATGGCATGCTGCGCGCAGGGCCGACGTATGAACTGGACTTTGCCGCTGCTCACAGCCCGGCACCAGAAGCCATTGCCGCGTTGGAGTCAAAGCTGCGGGCGCTGTTAAAGCTAGGCTATGCGATCACCGGTTCACAGACAGGAGTGCGGCCCATCATTCAAGGCTGCAAGGCGCTGATCGGCAGGCATCCGGCACGGCCACAGATCGCCTTCATGAATGGCTTGGGTTCCAAAGGCGTCCTGCGTGCCCCTTGGTTGGCACGGCAGCTTGTCGAGCATTTGCTGGATGGCAGACCCATCGAGCCGGGGATGGACCTGGTGGGGAATATTTAAAAATGCGGTGCTGACACGGTGCCTTCCTCGATCTCCAGCTTCTTCCGACGGACGATGCCGTCGGCGATGTCGAGGACCATCTCCTCCAGCAGCAGGCGGAGGTGGCTGCCAGCGCGGTAGTCGGCGGGGGCGATGTGTTTCACGCGGTCGGCGAGCGCGTTGAGCTGGTAGCATTTGCGGAAGCTGGCGCGGTTGGTCTCGTCGGGGTTATAGACCGCCACAGCATGGCCGCCGTAGCGCTTCATGAGGGTGAAGCAGGGCACGTCGGTGGGGCCATCGCCGACATAGATCATGTTTTGAAAGGGGATGGGGCGCAGCTCAGGCTCCATATGGTCGTTCACGTCCTCGTGCGGCTCCAGCATGCCTTTGTTGATGCGGAAGACGTACTGCGTCTTCGTCGTGTGGCTAATGACGCGTTTGGGGAAGCTGATGCGCCCATCTTTGTCCTGGCCGAACTCGCAGCCGAAGATGCGCTTCACATGCGGGGCCAGGGAGCTGCCATCGAGCAGTATCTTCAGGCCGGAGGAGATGATGTAGTGCTCGATCTTGATGCCCAGCATTCGGTGCTGGTCGCTTAGCACGCGGTGCATTTCATCGAAGATGTCCGGCACGCCTTTGTAGTAGCACAGCTTGGCACCCATGATGCGCAGTTCCTCATTGGTGGGGCGGTCCATACCGAGGTAGTCGAGCAGGCACTTCAGATAAGCTAGCTCACCGTCGTAGCCCTCTTGATCTACAAGCTCGCGGCTCTTTTTCCAAAACTGGGTGGGGTTGATGCCGAAGCGCGGGAACAAGGTCTCGTCCTGCATGTAGTTCGGGCTGAGGGTCTGATCGTAGTCGTAGATGATGCCGATGGTGGTCTGCGGGGCGGCCATGTGGGGGAGTTGGCAGTGGTTGACGGTGGTTTACAATGATTAACGGTGGTTTGAAGACCACTGCAAACCTTCACCTCAGCTCAGTGAGGTGAGGGCATCGGCAAGCTCTGGATACGCGAAACGATAGCCCAAATCTGTGGCGGCGCGAGGGATTGCCCGTTGGCTGCACAGCAGCATCTCATCCGCCATGCCGCACAGTAGCAGGCGCAGGGCAAAGGCGGGCACAGGCAGGATGGCGAGCCGATGTAGGCTGCGGGCGAGCTGGCGGGTGAAGCTGGCGTTGGTGACAGGGTTTGGCGCGCACAGGTTGAGCCCGCCGCTGACCTGCTCATTTTCCATGGCCCAGAGCATTAGCGACGCCTGGTCCTGTACATGTATCCATGACAGCCATTGCCGCCCGCAGCCGAGCCTGCCGCCCAGCCCCAGCCGAAACACGCGCCGCAGCAGAGGATACGCGCCACCCTCCACGCCCAGCACCATGCCGGTGCGCAGATGCAGGACGCGGATGCCCAGTGCAGCGGCCTCTCGCGCGGCTGCCTCCCAGCCGACACAGATTTCCGCCAGAAAACCGGAGCCGCGTGGACTGCTCTCATCCAGCACCTTATCCCCCCGGCTACCGTAGAAGCCGATGCCGGAGGCGCACAGCAGCACCTGGGGGCGGTTTTGTGACTGCCATGTGGAAAGGTGGGTGACGAGGTCACGCGTCAGATCAACCCGGCTTTGGCTGATGCGTGCGCGCTTTGCTTTTGTCCATAGTCCCATCAGCGGCTCCCCCGCCAGATGCACCAGAACATCCAGCCGCGTTTCTGGCAGTGCGTGTGGAGAGCCTGCGGGCTGGTGCAGTGTCTGTGTGGGCAGTGGTATGGATGATGATGACCGCCGTGTATAGGCGATGACTTCATGCCCAGTGCCGAGGGCGAGCTTGGAAAAGGCTGCTCCGATGAATCCTGACGCTCCTGTGATGCCGATGCGCATGATATAGGATACGCCAGGGCGGGCTATAGGTTGCCCGCAAAACGGTCAGGCAAGCCGTGGCTTGATGAGCGTCTCAAGCCGATTGACTCCGCGACGGATGCGCGCCTTTACTGTGCCTAGTGGCTCGCGCAGGCGTTCAGCGACTTCGGCCTGGGTGAGACCGCTGAAGTAGGCGAGGTGGATAGCCTCGCGCTGGTCTGGGTTCAGCTTCGACACGGCACGTTGGACGATATTGTCGCGCTCCTTATCTTCCAAAGTCTCGCGTCCGGACACGTCGAACTCCGGCTGCACGTTTTTATTCTCAACTTCAAAATCGTCGTTGAGACGAGAGCGGCGTTGTTTGGAGCGGATGCGGTCAATCGCGCGGTTGCGCGCCATTGTGGTCAGCCAGGTCAGCGGCTTACCTTTGCGTGGTTCGTAGAGGTGCGCCTTGTTCCACACCTGCACTAGTACTTCTTGCATCACGTCCTCGGCATCGTGGTGGTCGTTGAGCACGTTAGAGATGGTGGCAAACATCAGGCCGGAGTATTTGCGGTAAAAGGTCTGGAAACTGACGGCATCACGCTCTGCGATTCGTTGGAGCAGGGCGATGTCTATCTCCACCTGGGGATCAACTGCGGTTTCGATTTCATTCATGGTGATCGTAGAAAGGGGTTCAGGTTATTGAGACAAACAGAGACTCGAAACCCAATTTGTCAACTTATCGTCTAAATTTTAATCCCTGAATACTCGTCTGTCTAAGTTATGTCCAGATTATGCAGACAAACGAAGCGCTCTGGAGATTAGCTGTCCTTTTCTAGCTTCACCGGTACCGCAGGCAGCCAGGCATCGGGCGCACCGGCTTTCGCCAACACGTCCCGCAGTGAGACCACTTTCCCGTCCTGGCGTTTACTTTCTTCTGCGGCTTCCATGAAAGCATAAATCTCTAGTGTCTGTTTTGGTGTCACGGGCGGCTGCTTGGTCTGAAAGAATTTGATGATCTCCCGCAGCATCGGCGTGTAGTCACCCTGGCTCTTTTGCTCAAAGACGGCCTCCCTGCCAAAGCGGATCAGTTTGTAGTTGGTGGACCCCATCGGCAGTGTGTGCAGCGCGTGCAGGGTGCCTAGCCGTCCACCTTCCCAGGTGCCAGTGACGACGGAGGTGTCCGGCGTGGTGACGCGCTCGACGCTCAAGCAGCCCGGTCCCATGACGGTAAAGAGAGCCTCGGTGGCATGGATGCCATAGAAAAACAGATCGGGGTGGTGCGGCAATACCGGCGCAGGCCCGTATGAGAAAGCGGAGCGTGCGGGCACGGTCTCCGCCGTTGCCAGCTCGATCACGCCAGGGTACCAGCGTGTGGCGGAGGCGCTGAAAAGGGGCACCTTGACCGTGTCCGCCAGTCTGTAGATTTCCACGGCGTCCTTGAGGCTGGCGGCGGCTGGCTTGTCGAGAAAGAGCGGCTTTCCCGCCGCGATGACCTCGCGTGCCTGCTCCAAGTGCGGGCGACCATCTACGCTGAGGATGAGGACGGCGTCCACGGCAGCGCAGACCTCAGCAATGCTGCCCATGATTTTAACGCCGAATTTGTCACGCAGTGCGGCGGTGAAACCAGCGACCCGTGTGGCGCTCTCCGGCAGATCAGGGCTGCCGCCGGGAAAGGCGGCCACGACACGCCCGCCAGGGATGTGGTTAGGATTCGCGGGATCGTTTAGTCGCAGGGTAAACTGCTCAGAGTGGGAGGAGTCCAGCCCGATGATGCCAATGCGGAGATTTTCAGCCATAACGAACGATGGGACAAGAGCTGCCACCATGAGCAGCGCGGCGATGAAAGAGGTCTGTGTTGGTTGATGAACCCCGTCTGGCATCAACCATCATGGCACCAAGGGACGGGCATGTGCAAGTAACCCTAATAATGGAGAATCAAAAATCCAGGCTTGGCAACCGACTCTCAATTTGTCAGGCTTACGAAATGCCGAAGAAAATCGTTCATCTTCAACGAGTCTTGCTCGGAATGCTGCTTTTTGCACTGCCGTCCTCATTTCTAGTGGCCGTAGAGTCATCCTGGCGGGCGGGTGCGGCCTCCATCAACATCACCCCAGAGCATCCGGTGCGCCTCAGCGGCTATGGCAGCCGAACCACGGAGCATGAGGGGGTGGTCATGCCGCTGTTTGCCAAAGCCCTGGCCCTGACATGGGCCGCCGATGCGCCTGTGGTGATGCTGACGGTGGACAACTGCGGCATCCCTGCCGCCATGCGCATAGAGGTCTTGAAACGGGTGCAGAAGGCCGGCTGGAAGCTGGAGGGCAAGCGTTTCGCACTTCACTCTAGCCACACGCACTGTGCGCCTATGCTTCCCGGCGTCCTGCCCTTTCTCTTCGGCACGGACTTGACGTCCGAGGAGAAGGCGAACATCGAACGTTACGCTGCCGGGCTGAGCGCAAAAATGACCGAGGTCGTGCTGCAGGCACTGAGCAGTCAGCAGTCAGCACAGCTCGATTGGGGCATGGGCAAGGTGAGCTTCGCCATGAACCGGCGGCTCAAGACGCCGACTGGCTATGCAAACAGCCCGAATGTTTATGGACCGGTGGACCATGCCCTGCCCGTGCTGCGCGTCACTGCCCCGGATGGCAAGCTGCGCGCCCTGTTCAGCAGCTATGCCTGCCATTGCACCACTCTCGCGACCAACCAAACGCACCCCGATTGGGCGGGCTGCGCGCAGAGGGAGCTGGAGTTGCGCTTCCCTGGCGTCGTGGCCATGACGGCCATCGGCTGCGGCGCGGATCAAAATCCCAATCCGCGCCGCGAGCTATCCTTCGCAACGCGACATGGAGTGGAGTTGGCAAAGGAGGCCGTGCGCATCATCAACAATCGAATGAAGCCTGTGCATGGTCCAGTGGCCTGCGCCACCAAGGAGATCATGCTCCCTTTTGACACGCTGCCTGACACAGCCGCCTGGCTACAACGCACCCAGGATAAAAATAAGGCCACCGCCATGCACGCACGTCATTTCCTGGGAATGATAGAGCGGAAGGAAATGATCCCGCCCGCTCTGCCTTACCTCGTGCAGGTCTGGTCCTTTGCGGATGATTTGGTCACGATCAATCTGCCTGGAGAGGTGGTGGTGGACTACGGGCTGCGCTTCAAGCGGGAGAACGATCCGACGCGCACGTGGGTGAACGCATACACCAATGATGTGCCCTGCTACATCCCCTCTCAACGGGTGTGGGAGGAGGGCGGCTATGAAGCAGCCGGAGCGATGATCTATTATGGCCGACCGAACCGCTTTGCGTCTGGGGTAGAGGACATCATCGCCCGTGCAGTCCATGATCTTGTCCCCGCTGGATTCCGCGCTGGTGAGAAAAAGCTCAGCCCTCAGCCCGTCGCAAAACGCGCAGGCGTTCCCGCCCCGCCCGTCCTGGGAACGCTGCCAAAGGCACTGCGTCCTCCACAGCCTGCCAGCGCGGGGAAGGAAAAAGAGAGTCCAGCTCCGTGACCGCTATGCCGAAAGGCGGCCCTGTCTCGCCCGGGTCCATTTCGGGATTGATGAACCAAATTCCCACCAGCAGTCCGCCAGTCCGCAGCAGTTTCGCGACGGCATTTTCATAAGCAGGCCGCAACTCCGGCGGCAGCGCGCATAGGCAGGTGTGCTCCACCACAAGATCAAAGGAACCGTGCCATTCCACAGGCGTGGCAAACAGATCACCCAGGACAAAGCGTGCCGCATGGGCAGGGTAGGCGGCGCTCGCCCGTGCCACTGCGGTGGGGGAGTTATCCAACCCTATCGCATCCACCCCTGCCTCCACAAGCATGGCCAGATCGTGGCCGACACCGCAGCCCGGCACTAGGGCACGACCATGTGGCGTAGCACAACGCACCCACACCAGGAGCGGTGGAGAGGGTGCGCCTTTGTCCCAAGGGGTGTGGCCTTCGAGATAGCAGCGGTCCCAATCGGTCATTGGTAGGAGGACTCTACGCGCTGTGCCACGTCTTTGTAGCCGTAGTCGTTGTTGTAGATTTCCTTCAAAGCCTCCAGGCTGTGCTCGCGCTCGCCCATCTTCTCGTAAACCAGGGCCAACTCGTAAAGCACCTCTTTCTTGGTGTTGTCCATTATCGCCAATTCCTTCGCGGCCTCAGCCAGTGCGCTCTTGGCAAGGTCGTTCATGTTCTTGCGCTCAAAGCAGCGTCCGAGCATAAGCATGGCCTTGGTGCGGATGTGTGGGTTGCCCTTCGCCTGCTGTAGTTCTGGGATGGCTTCCGTGTGCATACCTGCATGGAAGTAGGCCTGGCCCAGGTCGTAACGCAGTGCCTTGTCCGTCGGGTTCCGCTCTACGCGGGTTTTTGCCTCGGCGATCATCACGCCAGCGCGTTGGCGGCGGATTTCTGCGAGCTGGGCACGCTTTTCCTCAATATCCGGCGCTCCGGGGTTGGATTCGATGTCAGACTCCATCTGCTGCATCTGCATCTCCTGCACCTTCTCGCGCACCATTTCGGTGCGGCGCTGTAGGGCGACGTCCCCCGGATTCAGGGTCAGCGCATAGTCGTAAAACATCACCGCACTCTCCATCTGCCCCAGTTCATCGTAAAGCTGGGCCATGCTCTTGACATGGTTGATGTTCGTCTGGTCTAGGTTGTATTTTTCGATGAACCTGGCCAGCAACTCCTCCGTCTGCTCGCGCGTGCGGCCCTGACGATTGAGCATTTCCACCTCGTTTGCCTCGTCGGAGCTTTTCATCGCGCTGCGGAAGTCATTGCCCCAGCCCTGGCGCAGGATGGAGGTGCGTGCGGCGGCATCCTTCTCACCCTTGATGGCGCTCATGTCACGCGGGTCGGACTTGATGATAGCTCGATAGATCTCCCCGGCCTTTTCCGGCTGCTCATGCGCCAGGTAATGCAGCGCCAGCGTGTGCATGTTCTTCGTGTTGTCTGGCTGGCCCATACGGATGGTCTCCAGGGCAAAGGCGGCCAGGTCCGGGAACTTCAGCTTCATCGCCAGGTCATAGAGCTGCTGATTGGCAGAAGCGCTGAAGGGATCCTTGGTGAAGACATTCTCCTCCATCTCAGCGATCACCTCCCAGGAGTCCCGCTTGGCACTGGCTTTGAAAAGCCCACCGCCAAAGCTGAATTTGCGGCCGCTGCCCACCGCCTCCCCCTCCGCACGGCGCAGTACCTTGCGCCCGTCCAGAAAGCAGGGCACTTCCTTCACGATGGGCAGGATGAGGCTAGCAGCATACTCCCAGTTCTTCTGTTCCACGGCCAACAGGCCTTTTTTCCACAGAATCTGGTGCTTGGGGTCGAGTTCGTTCTCCGTAACTGTCATGGTCCTTTGGTTGGCTTGGTCGGTGTTTTATCAGCGCGCGGTTCCTCGGCACTTGCTTCTTTGCCGCCCACCATACGGGTGAGCGTGGTCCACTCCTCGCGCAGACCTTGGCTAAAGCCCTCCATGCTGAAACCGTGCTCAAAGAGCACCATCCAGCAAAAAGTGGAAGCCAAGAAGGCGAGGAACCAGAGGACTTTAGAAAGCAGGCGCATGTGCCGGGGTGAATTCGTGAGAATACAGATAAAACGCCGCAGTCGTCCAGCACGGAGTTTTTAATCTACGGCGTGTTTTCTTTGCCGCGCGCGCCCTGTCAGCGCCTCAGCACGAATTCTTTCGCGTTCACCAGACTCCACGTGATGTCCTCCAACGCCGCCCGCCGGTCCTGCGCAGAGGCTAGCAGCGCTTCCATCACCTTGGCCTCATCAGCACTCGGCGCGCGCGTCAGCAAGGCCCAGAACAGATCGCGTACGACGGCACCGGAGTCTTCCTGCCGCGCCAGGGCACTGAGGCGGTTGTGCTTTTCACGGATCACCCTGCCCACCACAGGGCCGCTGATGAACTGGAAAACTTGGCCGATGTTTGTGTCGTTGGCACGCTCGCACTCGCAACTCAACTCGCGCTTCGGCTTGCCGAACTGGAGGAGAAAGGCCTCTGGCGACATCGGGTCCGGGCTGCCGCGACCACCGCGCGGACCGGCCATTTGTCCGGCGCGTGTCTCTGCTGCTGCGCCCTCCAGACCAGGCCGCACCTGGAGTGCGGTGTGCAAGGAGTCGAATATCTGCTCCGCGCCCAGACGCCGTGGCAGCACATGGGAGTAGTTTGCCTCATCGCCCCTGTTGGTCGCATTTGGCATGCTGTCGAGCTGGTAAGTCCGACTCATCATGATCGTGCGGATGACATGCCGCAGGTCGAAGCCGCTGGCGATGAAGTCCTTGCTCAAATCCTCCAGCAAGCGCGGATGACTGGCCGGGTTTGTCAGGCGGAAGTCATCCACCGGGTCCACCAGGCCGCGTCCCATCAGGTGGTACCAGATGCGATTGACCTGCGACTTTGCAAACAACGGGTTCGCGCTACTCGTCAGCCAGGTGGCAGCGGCTTGGAGTTCATCCTCGTGTTCCCCGAGCTTCGGCATTTCCGCGCCCAGGAAGCGCATCTTCGCCGCATCACCTGTGCGTGGGTTTTCCACCGTTAGCTTTGGGTTCAGGAAGACAACCTGCTCCCCCTTGAATTCATGCTTGTCATTCTTGTCCTTGCGCTTGTTGTCCAAAATCTTGTAATCCACCCGGCCAAAGACGGCGGACCAGTTGTAGTAATCGTCCTGCGTCCAGCGGTCGAAGGGGTGGTTGTGACACTGCGCGCACTGGAGCCGTGTGCCCAGGAAGACCTGCGCGGTAGCCACTGCACGGGCCTCTGGCGTGCGGTTGGCGCGGTAAAAGTTTGAGGGTGCCTCGTGGTAGGTGCTGCCGCGTGCTGCCACCATCTCGCGCACAAAGGCATCTAGCGGTCGGTTTTGGGCGATGGCGTCGCGGATCCAATTGTGAAAGGCACTCATGCCCGTCTCATCCAATGTGCGTCCTTCCACCTTCAGCACATCTGCCCACCTTAGCGCCCAGAAGTCTGCGAACTCTGGCCTGACCAAAAGTTTGTCCACGAGCCGTGCGCGTTTGTCGGGTGCCTTCTCTGCCACAAAGGCGCGTGCCTGCTCCGCAGTCGGTGCCATGCCCAGCAGGTCCAGCGCGGCGCGGCGCAGGAAGACCGCGTCACTGCACAGCGCGCTGGGGTTGATGCGCAGCGTCTTGAGCTTCGCGAGGATGTGCGCGTCCACATAATTGTCCCAGCGCGGTGCTGCCCACACAAAGTCCGGGTCCGCCCTTACAAAGGTCAGGCGCACGGGCACGCTGTGGTTCAAGAAGCGCACCAGCACTGTTGGTTCGCCGAATTGCAGCCGCTGCACTAGCCCGCCGTGACTGACCTGGACGAGGCCGTTTTGCAGCGGCTCATACACCGCCTGCGTGGTCACATCGCGCTCTGTGCCGTCAGAAAAGATCGCCTTTGCGCGGAGCTGCACCCGGTCCTGCGACTCGTCCAGAATGGCCTCCGTAGGCGTCACCTCCAGCTTCTTCACCACTGCATCTTCCTTGCCTGCACGTGGCATCCCACCACCGATCCACTCCCGCAGTGCCTTGTACTCCCAGCCTTGCGGGTCCATGCGCTTGCCGCCCTCATGCGCCAGTTTGTTGGTGCCCTTGAGCAGGATTAAACTCGCGTCCGGGGCGAAGGCGTTCACCCGCCGACCCGACACATCCCGCGTCAGCGCCGTGTGATCCAAATCCAGATCCTGTCCGCGCAGGGAGAGCTTGAAGCCCCCTTTTCCCGTCGCATTCCCGTGGCAGGTGCCCAGGTTACAGCCCGCCTTAGAGACCGCCGCCATCACGTCATTGCGAAACGAAGGCGCACTCTGCGCATGAACACCCGCCGCGCTCAGGGAGAGCAGGGTGGCAAAAGGGATCCATATCGAAAGTGCATGCATCAGGGCAGGCACACACCAACGCAGCTTCGCGACCACTTTTTGCGGGCAAAACGCCAGACACACAGGGCACACGCAGCAAAACGAAGTGGGCCGATCATGCGCAGTCTTCATCTTTTTGCCTGCCATTCATAGCATAAGCCTCCGCTAGGCTTGGGTTCAGCAGCAAAATGAAGGTTAGTGGTGCAACTGGTTATTGTCAGGCGGGAATAAACTATGATCCGAATCAAACTGAGCTTAACTGAAACCCAAATCCGCAGGCTAAAAAGACATAAAGTGTGGCAACCCGCACCATTGCTGGGATAGTCAGTGGTGACGCCAAAACCCAACGGGTTGCCACACGATCACACTGGACCAAACCAACGACACAATCATTGCCCAAGGCGGGCTCGCCCTGATTGGTAAGCTCATCGCCAAACTCTGCCCGCTGGAGCGGCTCTTTGCACCCAAGGCCAAGTCGGCCAGTGCCCGCAAAGTGCGCTGCGACAAGCTCAGCGACGTGGACGTGGCCTGCTTTGACAACAACGGCAGCCACCGCGAGCACATCGGGCGCACCTAGCGGCGCATAGACAAGAAAGGCCAGGCCCTGCCGGTGGATGCGATCGAAGTGGAGACGTATTGGACAAACTTATGGTTCGCCGCCGCCGACATCATCGAGCTCCACCACGCCCACGGCAACAGTGAGCTGTTCCACTGCGAGTTGAAAAGCAACATGAACATCGAGCGCTTCCCCTCACAAAGCTACACGGTGAACAGCCTCAAGCTACAGCTCGGAGCCGTGGCCTACAACCTGATGCGCAGCATCGAGCAGATCGCACGCGAGTTCCGGGAACAGCGGTCGCCGAGGAACAAAGAAGTCGAGAGGCGTCGAGTGGGCAGCGTGATCAAGAACTTCATGCTTGGTTTCAGAAACGGGGGTATCGCCGGAATGATGTAGCCGCGCGTTGGCTCAGTGCGAACGCTCATGCTCCTCCTGTGCCTTGAGAAGCTGGCAAATGTAGTCGTAGGCTTCAGCCCGCACCGCCTACTAGCGCGAAGGGAGGCAGCGTGTGGGCCTGCCGCACCTTCACGCGCTTAAGCGCATGACTACTTTCTGGGTGACTGCGGTTACGGCACCAGCACTTCGATGTAGCCTTGCGTGCCGTCGCTGAAGCCGACGAGGATTTTCATCGTGCCATCGGCGGTGAAGATGCGCGCGCCTACTGCGGCACTGCTGCCGGGGCTTAGGCTCTGGATCGTGCTCACCGTGCGGGGACTGCCACCGAGGGTGAATACATCGCCTTCGCGCACGGCGAGCCTGAGTTCACCCAGGCCGTTCATCACCCATAGGCCGTTGTCGTTGCTGGTGGTTACGCCGCCGCTGCCTAGCGCTAGCGTGGCGTTGAGGATCGGCTGTCCATCGCCGGGTAGGGCTACTTGGTTGAGGTTTTGGAATAGGCCGCCAGTGACGCCTGCTGCGGCACCGCCTTCACGCGCGACTTGGACGACGCCTAATGTACTGTGCTTGGCGAAGAAGCCCAGGTCGTTCGCCGCCGTGATGCCCGTGCCGCGCATGTCGGCCAGGAAGGCGAACTCATAGTCGCCACCGCCGACCATCAGGCTGTAAAAGTCCTTGTAGGTGGCCCCGGTGATGCCGGTCACGGCGCTGCCTTCGCGCACTTGCATGACAAGTTGTTCGGGGTCCAGGTCCACGAACAAGGCGGCGTCTGTGTAGTCGTTCACGCCCGCGATACCGCGCATCAGGTAGCCCATGAAGCCGTAGTAGGTGCCGGTTTGATCCCAGCCGGGCTTGTTGA
>Ga0247844_1003458_pt1 | contig 23087 bp, 16 predicted proteins | sample LaCtaG_FD_192421 | JGI IMG/M metagenome (GOLD analysis project Ga0247844, IMG submission 192421) | Freshwater microbial communities from meromictic Lake La Cruz, Castile-La Mancha, Spain - LaCruzMarch201714.5m_1 | ecosystem: Environmental > Aquatic > Freshwater > Lake | place: Spain: Castile-La... | reverse complement strand
TGCAAGTAAACGGCAACGATCTCTGAGCAATGCAAGCAAAGCAAGTTTTGATCCTGAAACGCATCCCTCATGGCGACGCCAATCCACGCTTGGAGCTTGCAAAGCTTCCACAGCGCAATGGGGCGAAACAAGGGCCCGAAGCATTAGCTGGTGATCGTAATAGGGAGTAAAAGGCTGCGCTGCTGGCCAACCAAGCCTTTCGATCAAGGGCCTGTTGTAGAAGCAGCAACAACCAGGCACGGGATTAAAAGCAAAGGCCCTGAGCCATCGCAAGCCCAAAGGGGTATTAAGCAATGGCTGCAGTGAAAAACGTGTACGTGGATCCGCTAGCCCCTCCAAATCAGAGTTGCAAAGTTGTGGATTGCCAGCCAAAAGCAGGGGACGATTTTGACGCTGAAGATCTCTTAATTGCGGTTGCAAACCCTGCCAGCGGAATGGTTGCCAGCGATCATCCTGATCAACTGGCGCAAGCCATATCCCCCTGGCCATCTTCTGTAAAATATAAAAATGAGCGTTTACCCCATAGTGGCGAGAATGCTCCACTATTTGCCAACTAGCCCCATTTTGCCACTTAGCTAACCATGAACGTAGTGGAACTTTTGGAGTGGAAGGTAGAGGATTTATACCAACAATAATTTCCAGCTCTGCTTCATTAAGGGGAAGGGAATTAAGTAATTCTTCTAAATAATCAAGCCGAGGTTGATGCAGGGGCAGAATTAGTGATATCAGCGGTGGAAGTTCCATCAACTCCACAATCGGAAACCCCAGCGGCGGAAATAGATAAACGCACTGCAGAAATTCACAAGCGTGAGCCATAGGCTGCGGTGGCTGCCCCTGCCCCAGCCATGGGTTACTGATGCAACCGGCAGATGCAGGCAACGGCCCAGGGGGCGCAGCCGCCGGGTTAAGTCGGCATCTTCCAGGTAAAGAAAATAAGCTGGATCAAAGCCGCCTACGGCGGCATAGGCATCGGAGCGCACAAACAAGCAGCAGCCGCTCAGGTAAGGCACCTCAAAAATGCTCTGCAGGTCGTGGTTGTCCATGGTGAAACGAGCATCGAGGCGGAGCAGCCACTGGGGTTTTAGGCGGCGGGGCAAAAAACGACGGCTGCAGAGGGCCAACAATGAGGGATCGCGCTTGGTGAGCCGCTCAACTTGCCCCGAGGGGCTGAGGATTTGAGGCACCGCCGCCACCACATCGTGCTGGGATGCAAACCAAACCAACAGGGCTTCAAAGCTGCCAGGCTGCCAGTGCAGATCGGTGTTGAGCACCGCCACCCAGGGGGCCGGCTGGGGCAGGGCTTTGAACAAACGGTTAGCGGCCCTGCCGTAGCCAAGGTTTTCGCTGTTGCGCTGCACCAAAAGGGCGTCTGCTAGAAGCAGCTCCAACCCCTTGGGGAGCTCAGGCTGCACGGCGTTTAGGGCCAGGCTGTAGCGAATTGTGGGGGGCAAAATCGCCAAGCAAGCGCCCAAGGCCTGCAGCTCAGCAGCGCCAGGCCGATAAACAATTATCAGCAGATCCAGCTGGGCGGGCCCAAACAAGGAACTCAACGGTTGCCGTAGTTGGGCATAGACTCCTGAGAGATACCAAAACCGCGATACATAAGCCCCTTGCGGAAGGCAATCCGTGGCCGGAATAGATAACTAACAAGTGTTCCTTGGCTTTCGTAGGAAGCAATAATCTCCTTCCAAAGAAGATCAGACTGTTCCGAGCGCTCAGACTGAACCGTGAAAAAGTACTCAAGGAATTGCCTTAACTGCGCAAGGGTATATGTGTTGTGGCGGCAGATATCTTTTTTCAGAAATGGTGAGCCCAACAAAGCAGTAAACATCAGGGCGCAGGAGTGGCTGGTATTGGTGCTCTCAAGAATGCCTCCTAAGGCCACTAACTGATCCCAATAAACGTAACTAGTGGTGAAACGTCCGCCGGAACGGGGCAACCGTTTGCGATCCTCATCGGCGCCGATTTCTTCAGCAAGATGACTTCTAAGACCATCCACCACCGAAGCGCAACATTTTGGAATTAGCAAACGGGAAATGCCAAGGTATGTCTCATCCTCAAAAGCCTTAGATGCATACTCGGCCAGGGCCCCAGGGGTATATAAAACCTTGCGGGGATAGCGGTTAAGAACCCGCAGCGACCAACGCACTTCGCCTTTATTTATGGCGTGATAACGATGGCTGAGGGGAAAGTAACTCTTCCAGAAATTAACAAAATCAGGGGCGTTAAAGACCTCGGGGCGGACGGCCACAAAGAAACTTTGCAAATGCTGCCAAAGCTGCAGATTTTCATTAAGCCCCAGCACTGGCTCTTCAATTGTGGAAAGCTGATGATCTAGCTCCTCGGCAAATCGCTCACCAGCATGATCACCAAGAAAATGAACACTGTCATTGCAGAAGAGCAGCCATTCAACATTCTTAAGCCAGCCAAAACGACGCAGATTTAGATAGGCATCCTTAAAAGAACCCCAATCTTGGCCAAGATTAATTCGCTCCAGCACCGTTACACAAAAGGAATGCAACTGGGCCACAGAATTGGACGACAGCTGACCGTTATGCACATAAACCACTTGGAACCCGGCGGCCTTAAGGCATCGCACATAGGCCAAGTTGGATAGGGTTACATCAGGGCCATGGAAGGCGGCAAATATCGCCAAACGCCGCAGCTGCTGTGGGGGTTCCGGCCAACTGCCGGCCTGGCAATTTAGCCGCCTCCTCCAGGTTTGTCCCCTCAGCGAAAGGCGAAAGAATTCCAGCCAAGCCCCGAGGTAGTACTCGATGCGCAGAAACGGGGCAATAAACGGGCCCAGAAGCTGATGCATGCCGCAGGGCCTTTCAAATAATTTCAGGATTCATATTAATTCGTGGCCCGCCCGCAGCATTGGCGCGCCAGGGCCAGCAGGGCCAAACCAAGTAAATCAGGATGCAGCTGCTGCAACCGCTGCTGGGCGCGCCGCTGCAGATGGGGCAATAGCCAAGCCCTGGAGGGGTTATCAAGCAACAGCCTCAACCAAGCGGCCAAGTCCGTGGGGTCGCTTGTCGACACCCGAGGGCAGGCCCCTGCACCGGCTTCTCGCAAACCCCTGGCATCGGCAACCAGCACGGTAGCCCCGCTAGCCAAGGCCTCGATGGCGGGCAGTCCAAAACCTTCTATCCGACTGGGTAAAACCACGGCTAGGGCGTGGCGGTAGGCCAGGGCCAGTTCTAGATCCGTAAAGCCAGCCACCAAGCAACGGCCCTGAAGATGGGGAAATTGATAAATCAACTGGGGCCGATAGGCCTCGGCCGCCAAACCGGAAAGCAGCAACTGCACCATTCCCAGACCAGGTTCAGCAAGGGCAGCGGCCACAAGCTCAGGGTTTTTATAACTACCTGGCCGGCTGCTGGCCGCAAGCAAAACGTAAGGAGGATGAATAGAGGCCTTAGATTGTAATTTTTTCCATAGGCGCCCACTGGCGGGCTCAGCGGGGATGGTGCCAAAGCTGCTTTCAGGCCCGGAGTGACACCAGGGAATTGAGGCTCTTGGCCAGCGCAACAAGCCTTCCAGGTCTTGGGCGGTGTCAGCAGAAACCGCCAAAAAACTGCTTGCCCCCTTCAACCAACGGCGTCTCTGGTTCAGAAGCAGGGAATCAGCTGTGCTGCGTTCAGGCAAACAGTCGTGAACCAGGGCCAGCTCAGGGCAATGGGGTTTGCTGGCACCGCAGTTACTGATCCAGGAGGAAACGAAGAGCGAGGCATCCCAGCCCTGAGCCAAATCAGCAATTTCAGCGCCCAGACCTGCCACTGCGTTGGAATCCAAGGGGTCCACCTCAGCTCCAGGGAGACTTTCAAAGCTGCCGGTGATTGCCAGGTGACTATTACGATCAATGATCGCCAATGGAGCCTGGGGAGTGATTAAGCCTGGCAATTGCCAACAGCGCAGGATCTGCTCCCACACGCGGGTAATGCCGCCATGGGGACGGCTAAACCAAAGGCCATCGAGCAGTAAGCGCGGACCAGGTTCGCCAGCAAGGCGCAGGCGCAATTCCTTGCCGATAAGCCCCTGGGCAGGCCCCTCTGGCAGAAGTTGCTGCAGAAGTAGCTGGGCAGCCGCAGGGCCTTGAAGCCGCCAGCAATCCAACACCGCACGGAGGGGCTGGAAAGAGCCCAGGCTTTTGTGCAGGGATGGATGCAAAGCCAGGGCCGCGCGCCAACAGGCAATTAGTTTGGCCTGTCTTCAATGGCCCCTTACAGTTTTGGCCGATTCAGATCCGCCCATGGGCCAGCAGGTGGACTTTCTAATCTGCGGCACCCAAAAGGGGGGCACTACTGCCCTGCATGGCTATCTACAGCGCCATCCACAGCTTTATTTACCAAATCAAAAAGAACTTCATTATTTTGATAACGAAAGCCATAATTGGCTAAATCCCGATTACGAGATTTATCACAAACAGTTTAAAGAAGCTCAAACTGATAAACAGCTCTGGGGGGAGGCAACACCTATTTACATATATTGGAACGAAAGCCCAGTAAGGATTTGGCAATACAATCCAAACATCAAATTAATCGTGGCCCTGCGAAATCCAATCAGCAGAGCTTTTTCTCATTGGAATATGGAAAAACAACGGGGGGCCGATAACCTGAACTTTCTGGCAGCGATTGAAACGGAACCAGATCGCTGCCGCAGCGCGTTACCGCTACAACACCGGGTTTATTCCTATGTAGATCGAGGGTTCTATAGCCAACAGTTGCGGCGGCTCTGGAACTACTTTTCGCAAAAACAAGTATTGGTGTTACGCCAGGAGCAACTCCAACAGAATCCAGAATTAACGATGGAACAGATATATAAGCATCTGGGGATTGTTAGTGTGCCATTTACTGGCGCCCAGCAACTCCATGCCCTTCCGTATCAGGATCCAATGCCGGCGGCAGCCAAAGATTGGCTCAGGCAGCATTTTTTATGGGAAATCAAGCAATTGGAAGCAATGCTGGGCTGGGATTGCCAAAACTGGCTAGAGGAATAAAAGAACCAATGCGCGTGCTACTTACTATTCCCCATGTATTTTCCCCGAAGGAAAATTCACTTTATTCATCGCAAACAGAAGCAAAAAGGCAACTCAAGCAACAGGCGCTGCAGCAAGCAACCCTAGGCAACCTTGCACGCCTTGGACCCCAGCACTGGATCCATGCCTCGCTAGGACTGCGCCAACAGGTAGTTACTAGGGAACTTCACACAGATCTTGGCGCAGAACTTACTATTCAAATCTACACCCCTCCAGGGGCCAGCCTGGCTGGTGAACTTGCAACACATCCTCAACTTAAATGCATAGACCCGGCAGTTAATGAATTAACAAGAGTGCCAGAAATTGCCTCGAGGAGAGCCCTAGAGCAAGCGGCAGAATATGATTTAATTGGCTATATAGAAGATGATTTACTAATAGAAGATCCAGACTTTTTTCACAAGATCCTCTACTTAGATGGCCTAACAGATGGCAGCTATGCCTTTTTACCGCACCGTTGTGAAATTATTCCTGAGCGAGGTGATGTAATCCTATCGGGTGATCCAGATGGAGGCCGGCCAGATTTATTCTGGGATACGGGCGAAACCATTGAATTGGCCTGGCCCCTGGGCAACAAACGCTTTTACCGTGCCACAAATCCCCATTCCGGTTGTTATTTCCTAAGCCGTCGCCAGGCAATTAAGGTTTTGGAATATTGGCAAGCGCGCGAGTGGAAAGCAAATTTTCAACTATCTGGTCCGTTGGAACAGGCCGGTAGTGGCATGCTGCTACCACTACTGAAGCTAATGAAACCAATACCTCAGCACTACCGCTTCCTAATGTTGCGCCATCAGGATGAACTATGGAAAAGGCATAAGTTTGAATCAACACCGCTTCCAATGGGCCAAGAGCCATAACTGCCCAGCTCCACGACCTTCCAATCCATAAACACATTGATCCATAAATGATAGATGCCTAGTGCGCATCGAGAAACGGCGCAATGGGTCTTGTCGGGCCATGGACTTCACAGAAACACCTTTACGCACCAAAATCTCAACTAATTCAGCTGTATTTTGCTCACCATTAGCATCTAAATCTGTTTCTATAGCCAGAACAACTTCTCTTACGATCTCACCGGCCGGATCCAGAGCTGAAAGGGAATCAAATAACTCATCTATTACTTCGCGCTCATGGCCATCAACATCAATAAGGATTAGCACCTTGCCCTGAGCCGTAGAAATAGCGGCAGGGATGGATGATTGAAAGCTAACTAATGAAGCCTGGCCATTTACCTGGGCAGTTTCTAAAACCAAATCCCTGGCCGCAGGATTAATATCTACGCCCACACAAGGAATCTTTAACCAATGAGCGATACCATTAACGTAGTAGCCTTCCGCGCAACCAATATCCACAAAAGTTTGAACATCAGCAGCTAACTCAAAAATTAAATCCTGAAGTTCTTTTTCATAGGTGCCTAAACGCTTCGCCAAAAGTACAGAAGACAAAGTTGTGGTGTTGCATAACATTCCAGCAAATAAACCACCTAAAACGGGTACATGGCTTTTAACCCGCAAAGCCTGCTCCAGCTCGTGCCGATACAAAGACAAGGCTGCCCGCAGCAATTGCTTTGAATTGAAGCCTTGGTTAACAAGCTGACAGATAATTTGATCTTCTTTAGGTGCATGCTCAGGCACAGCAATCGAAAGACTTGGGAGGGAACTTGCCTGCATTACAAACTCTGTTGCTTTTGGAACAATAGATTCAACCAATCAATCACCTGACTAGGCGCCACGCCAACCATGCATGGATGCCCCTCAACTAGGCACTCATCATTGCGGAAACGATTATCTGCGCAGGCGCTGCAACTGGCCTCAGAAATAGTGCGGCTCACATTCGGGCAACGGGGCAACCAGAGCCGCAGGGGGCTTGCCCCTACCGCCTCTTGATCATTGCCAACAATCGCCAGGGTGGGGGTGCCCACCGCCGCGGCGATATGCAGGGGCCCGGCATCCACGCTGATTACAGCCTTGGCCTTGGCACAGGCCCCCGCCAACTGAATCAAGGAAGTGCGACCGCGCAAATCAATTAAGGCAGTGGAGGCCAATAGTTGCTCCTCGCCATCGCCAGCGTTGTAGGCCTCCTTCTGGGCGGCAGGCGGGCTACCCACTAGGCCCACACTCCAGCCGCGCTCGCCGCAGTACTGCAACACTTGCCGCCAGGATTCAAACGGCCACAGCTTGGCGCTGCGGGCGGTGGTGCAATGGATCAGGAGATCAGGCACCGCAAAAGGCGGCTCGGCGCAGGGCAGGCTGATGGCTGTGGGATCGCTGTATTCGCTCACATAGGCCAAATGGCAAAACAACTCGGCGATGTAGTTGGAGCTAAACACCCCCTGGTAGCGGGCCTGAAAAGCAGAGCTATCCCAATCGGGATCTGCCAGAAACCGCTGCTGGGGTTCAACACCCCAGGGCAAAGAACGGCGCAAGTTGGCAGTGAGGCTGCCACCAGCCGTATAGGTGGGCGACAACCAAGGCACCAGGGTGCAGGTAACCGGGTTGAAGCCATCGAGATTCAGCGCCAGGGCCACCGGCCCATGCTGAGCAATCTTTACCGCAAGAATTTGCTGTAGGTCGAGGCCAGCACCTCGGGCGGGATCATCCCAGGAGTGGCGCCAATCAATTGCAGGGTGGGCGGCCTCAAAATCTGCAGTTACCTCGCTGCCGATAAAACCGAGCACCGCCCCAGGGGAACGGGCCTTAAGCCCCTGCAGCACAGGGGTGCTCACCACAAAATTTCCCACCTTGCAGGAGCCCAGCACCACTATGTGGGGGCTTGGACCTAGGGACTCCCCGCCGTAGCGCTGCATGGATGGCATTGCGGCAACATTGCAGAACTGGCCACCAATCTGATGGATGGGCACCGGCCACTACAGATCGAGGTGCTGATCAACAGCCCGGGCCCCCATGACCAGGTGCGGGTGCGGGATCCTTTCCTGGCCCTTCAGCAACTGGGGGTGGATTGCCGAATCCATGAACGACCTTTCCGGTTCAACAGCTGCATCAGGCCCCACAGCCTAGTTATTTGGCAACGGCCCCTACCAGAGAGCCGCCAGCGCCAATGGGAACATTTGCAATGGCTGAGGCAAAGGGGCTGCCTACTGCTTACCGAATGGGACGATCACCTACGGTTGTTCCCGCAAAAAGTGCAATGGGAGCTAGCAAGGCTTCAATTAGCTCCCCTTGAGCTGTGTCATGGCATACACACCTCAAGCAGCCAGCTAGCAGAAGCGCTAAGGCAAGTTAATCCTGTGGCATTGGTGCTAGACAATAATCTTGCTGAAATACCAGCATTAAATCTGCACAAGCATTCAACTGGGAACAAGTTTAGAATATTTATTGGCAATCAAAACCGCACTCAAGAACATGAGGAACTAATAGATCAGCTACTGGAATGGCTAAAAGAAGATCAAAACCTTCAACTAGTAATAGTTGGCAGTAATGAGCTCATCAAAAAAATGCCATCTGAACGAATAGAGACCCATACAATTCAGCCTTATAGCAGCTATCGCAAATTACTCCAAAGCTGCCACATCAGCCTGCTTCCCCTAAACAAAAATCTTGCTAATCGCTGCAAAACACCAATTAAATGGCTAGAAAGCATAGCTGAATCTGTTGCCGTAGTTGCCGGGCCAGAGCTATACAACAGGCTGCCACCTGGCAGTAATTTGCAATTGGTCGCAAACTGCAAAGAAATAATACCTTTAGCTATAAAGTTACGCCAAAATAGTGAGATGATAAAAAATCAAGTGAAGGCTGCTCATCAACAAGTATGGGAATGGCAAGATCAATTCAACCTTCGCATATGGTTGTATGAACAGATTTGGAAACGCAGAAAAGCATTAGACAACAAAATGCTTAACCGGCTCGCATCCTGCAAAGGGCTCCCGGCAACATACAGTAATGAATTTAAGATATAAAACTAATATTATAGATATTTTAAATTAAAGCATTTGAAAGGAAAGAATTAGCAAATTTGTCAGCAACATCAAGAGCACCCTGCCAATCACCAAAGTGGCCACATCTGGCTAATCTAAGCGAAGAATACAGAAAACAATCAGAAGACTTCTGTCCCCAGCGCCAATCAGCTGGTTTATTAAGTAAAACAATACATGGAACGCCCATAGCACCACACAAATGCGCCATTGCAGAATCAATAGTAACCACTAAAGACAATTTCTCTACAAGCGCTGCAGTTGATTCCCAATCACCTGGATTTAATGAGAATTCAAACAAGCCGCTATCAAGCGCATGGTTAAAACTCGGATCAGAATCTTCACCTAATTGAAGACTTACTAAAGAACAATTAAAATACCTTTGCCAAGCCCTCGCATGGGTCATAAGCAAAGAGAATGGAACATCACGCATACGAGCTGAACGCTCTGGCTGAGGAGAATTGTGCCTTCCTGCCTTCCAAACTAATCCAATTTGAATTTTAGAATTAATAGAAATATTACGAATCAAAGAAGGTGTTCTTAAACAAGGGTGATTTAGTTGCCAGCCGCCCAGCAGGATCGGTAAATAGAAAATACCAATATGAGAACATCCATGCTCCCAGGGCTTGCTATTTGAATCCATAGATTGAATCACAACATTCGCGGGCAAAATAAAACGCTTTGTTATTAATCGATGAAAAGCAGGTCGCAACCAAAGACAAATTAATGTAGCTTTGCAAGCCGCTTCTGATAACCAAGAAATATTTTGCAAAGTATCACCAAAACCCTGATCATCCCAAACCACAAGCTCATCTATAGTATTGCCGTCCCAAAGGCTAAAACGGTAAATCTGTTTACGCCAAAAAAGACCATGGCGATAACATCCAGCCAAACACAACAGTTGCGCCTGGCGATCAAAGGGATTAATACTAAGCTTAAATATTGCAAGATTCATCAGTTGAACATGCAAATCTAACGTAGCAGCAACAGTATTAAGCTCCTTGCCAACCAAATCAGTAATAAATTGAACATCAAAATCAACCATTAACCCAAGGGCATCAAGCTGAGCTTGTAATGCTCCCGCAAAATCACCCAACAACCGCAAACAAACAGCAATATTACTGAGACACACAGAAGAAGGAGACAAACTTAACTGCCTATTCGCGAAATCAAAGGCATCACTAATGCGATTCTGAAATAAACGTAATTCGCATGCACTAGCAAGAAATCTATCACTATCTTCAAAAGGCATATCAACAATATTCAAACCTATCTCCAGCCAGCCATCCGCTGAATCGGGGTCTAAACAAGTTAATTCAAGTAAAATCAGATTATTTATGGTGTTTATTTTCAGGGGATCAATCTGAAGAGCACACTTATAAGCCCTGCGAGAAATGGGTAGATTGCCTAGACGTTGATAAAAACGCCCTAACCGATGCCACGCATCCGCAGAATTGGAAGCAAACGTAAGTATTGAGCGCAAAAGCTCGACAGCCTGCTGCAAATGACCCTCTGCTTCGAGCCGATCCAACTGCTCCAATAGGCGGATAGGAAGCTGTTCGTTTGGAAGCATGGATAAACAACCAATGGGTCAAAATGAATTAGTGCAATAAGTTTTGAATGAAAATTCTGTTAGTAAACCACGGAACGGCCGGTGAATGGGGTGGCGGTGACGGGGTACAGATTAGAGAGACAGGCAAACGCCTGGAGGAGCGGGGGCACCAGGTAAATATGGTGAATAGTGATTTGCCGAAGGTGGAAGGTTTTGACCTTGTGCATCTCTTCAACTGCAGGGTTCACAACTCATTTCAACAGCAAATGGCCTCCTGTAAAAAAGCTGGAGTACCTGTAGTGGTTTCGCCGATCTGGGTTTCGATCAGCAAAGCGATATGGGGAAGCCGCGGAACTGTTGGTGTATTGAGCCAAGCAAATAATGTGGCACCAGAAATAACAGCGGGTTTACTGAAGCAATTAAAACTAAGAAACCTAATGGTTCAATTGCCTGATGGGGAAATATATGCTGATGGCCATGGTAGCTGGGATAAATCTGGTCTAGAACTCGTAGCAAACTTACTTAGCGAGGCAGATGGATTACTACCCAATAGCTGGCTTGAATTACAAGCTGTTCGCAACGATTTACATTGGAAGGGAGATCAATTCGAAGTGGCTCACTATGGAGTAGATCCTAAACTTTTTTTGGATGCAAGCCCAGAACAATTTCGCAAGCAAACAGGAATAACAAATCCTTTTGTTCTCCAGGCAGGTAGAATTGAACCAGCAAAAAATCAAGCAATGCTTTGCTGGGCATTGAAAAATACTAATTTACCAATAGTACTAGTTGGCAGCTCTAAAAATTGGCCAGCTTATGGGGAACTATGCAAGCAGATAAGTGGAGATAAGCTGCATATTATCGATCATTTACCCCAACCACTACTAGCTTCAGCCTATGCGGCAGCAGGCGTACACGTTTTACCTAGCTGGATGGAAACCTGCGGATTGGTAAGTTTAGAAGCTGCTCTAAGTGGAACACCCTTAGTGGGCAGCACTTTTGGCCATGAACTGGAATACCTAAAAGGAGATGCCTGGTGGGCAGACCCAGGCGATCCTGAATCAATTAACAAGGCTGTGCTGGCAGCCTGGCAGGCTGGCCGAAATAATCATAAATCCATCAAGTTAAAACGACGCATATTAGAAAAATTTAACTGGGAACGCACTGTAGATACAACTGAACGTCTCTATCAAAAAGTTTTAAGAAATCACAAGAAAGGTATGGCAATATTCTAAAATTAATTCATACCTGCTTATAAAGGCAAAATTATTGTAACTACCGAAAACGCTTAACTCCGTCAAGCTGCTTAGTAAACATATCAGTAACAATAGTAATTACAGGCCTGGATCTAAGTTTAATATTAGCAGATAAGCTCATGCCACTCTGCAAGTTGAGTGGTTGGCCACCCGCCTCTGCAATTTGTTGTTCAAGTGAAATAGTAGCTGGGAAACGATATTGATTTGATTTCTGATCTGGCGCAAGAGCATCAGAACCAATCGCCGTGAGACTACCTTTGATATAACCAAATTCACCAGAAGGGAATGAATCAACAGAAACACTTACTGGTAAACCAACTTTTACAAAACCAATATCAGCATTACTAATTTCTACATTTGCCTGCAAACGGTTAGCCGGCACTAGTTTAAGAGCAGCCTGACCAGCATTTACAACAGAGAAAGAGCCTAACCTTATATCAAACACCTTGCCATCAATAGGAGCGCGCACAGTTCGGTAGCTAATAGTTTCCTTAAGGCCCACTAATTCTGATTTAAGGCTGATCAACTGACGGTTAATTTGATCAAGCTGACCAGCAGCCTCAGAGATGATCCTAGTACGTTCCTCCTCGAGGGTTGCAACCTCCGAACGACTTTCCTGCAGCTGATTTAGCTGATTTAAGTATTGACTACGCGCCATACCTCCTTGTTCAAAAAGGGGTTTCAAATCAGCCGTTAAACGTTGCTGCAGAGCAAGTGTTTCCTTACGGCTTAACAAACGAGTTTGAAGTTGCTCCAACCTTGAACGCAACTGCTGAGTTTGTTGGCGCGCAGTTAGCAATTGTGCTGTAAAAACAGGGTCTCGAACAAATGGAAGCGGTGGCAATGGAGAAAAGCGCTTGGGATCACCACCGCTGGCCAAAACACCTTGCAAAGCCTTGCCTTGCAAATCTAACAAACCATTAGTAGTTATTAACGCCTGGCGCCGACTGGCCAAGCCTCTTGCTTCCACAGTAAAGAGGGGGAATCCCGCTTTAATTACCTCACCATCTTTAACAAAAACCTTACTAACAACACCAGCACTTGGAGAATCCACTTGACGCACACTACCTGAGGGCTCAAGCCTGCCCCGCACAGTAATAGTTTGATCTAGTTTTGCCAGAAAAGCCCAAACTAAACTGCTGCCAAAAAGAATTGCGCAAATCCAAATAAGCGCTGAAGACCAGTGCTTACCCTGATTTACATAGGCAGAACTACCTTCCCAAACCTGAAGGTTTGAAGGTAAAACTGGCGGAGTTTCAGGCTCAGTCAAGATCAGATTCCTGCTGGGAATAAAGTGCGTAATAACGGCCCTGGAGATCAAGTAGCTCTCGGTGGGTACCCATTTCCACCAAGGCTCCCTGGTCCATCATCACAATTTGATCTGCGGAACGGATTGTACTGAGGCGATGGGTAATGAAAAATACAGTAGAGCCTTCGAATGCTTTTTTAAGATTTAAGCAAACCTGCCGCTCAGTTAGATAATCAAGGGCACTGGTAGCTTCATCAAGGATCAATAAGTTAGGCCTCTGCAACACCGCTCTTGCAATAGCAATACGTTGGCGCTGGCCCCCTGATAAGGATGTGCCTCGCTCACCAACTCTGCTGGCATAACCCTGGGGTAGCTCCATGATGAATTCATGAGCACAGGCAACCCGAGCAGCAGACTCAATTTCACTACTGGTTGCATCAGGAGAAGTAAGAGAGATATTATCTCTAACACTACCTTCAAATAACAGGCTATCCTGTGGAACGATGCCAATTTGACGCCTAACAGAACCCAATTGAAGTTTAGTAATATCATAACCATCAATCATGATGCGGCCAGCATCAGGTTCATAAAGGCGTGGTAATAATTTCATAATTGTGCTTTTACCACTGCCACTGCGGCCAACAATACCCACAAAGGCACCAGCGGAAACTTTGAAACTTACACGCTTTACCACTAAAGGAAGGGAGTCATTAAAACGAAAATCAACGTTTTGAAATTCAACTTCTCCAGCTACTGGGGGTAGGGGTAATTGCTCCATTTCATCAACTGATCCCTCTGCAGCAGCATCAACAACATCGCTTAGGCGCTCAATTGAAAGAGATACCCCTTGGAAGCTCTGCCAGCTGGTGGCCAAGTTGAGTAAGGGGCCAACCACATAGCCAGAGATGATCCGAAAAGCGATCAATTGGCCAATAGTAAGTTCTCCTTTAATAACCAGAAATGCACCCACCCAAAGGGTGATTAATCCGCTGAGCTGATTAAGAAATTGACCTGTGGTGCCCGTAGAAACACCAATCAAAAGAGTGCGAAAGCTCTCACTCATAAAAGAGGAGTAGCTGCGCTGCCAGCGCCATCGCACAGTGTTTTCAGCGTTTTGGGCCTTGATGGTTTGAACACCACTAAGGGCTTCAATCAATAGGCTTTGGGTGGCTGCGTTTTTCTCAGCTGCCTTGCGCAGCTGACTTTTAATGGCTGGAGAGGCTAGATAAGTAAGCCCTAGGAATAGGGGAATAACACCAAGGCTTACGGCAGTTAGCACACCACTATAAAAAACCATTACCCCTACATAGATTACTGAGAAAACTGCATCTAAGGCTAGGGTTAGCAGGCTACCAGTGAGAAAACCGCGAATATTGCCAAGCTCAGCAATACGAGTTTGTAATTCACCTACGGGTCTTTTGTCAAAATAACTCAACGGCAAACGCAGCAAATGCTGAATAACTTCAGCGCCCAGGCTGATATCAATACGGTTTGTAGTATCAGCAAATAAATAGGTGCGAACTGCACCTAGTAAGCCTTGAAAAAGGCTTACTCCGAGCAAAACAAGACCTAAGGTATAAAGAGTATCTAAGTTCTGTTGACCAATTACTTTGTCAAAAATCTGCTGCATCACAAGCGGCTGGGCCAGATTAAGCAGCTGCAGCACTAAGGAAGCAGCCAACACCTCAATCAGGCTGCGGCGATATTTACGAATCTGGGGGAAAAACCAGGAAAGCCCTAGCTTGCGATGCTGTATATCCCGGCCGGGCTGCAAGAGCAACAGGCGGGCTCCCCCATTGCCCCCAAGGAAATCTTCGAGAGATAGTTTGACTCGACCATATTCAGGCACCACTGCCTTCACTTGGCCGCGTTCGATGGCAAAGATCACGGCCGGCTGATCAAACATCATCGCGATGCAAGGCATCGGCGCCCGGCTGAGTTGCGCTTCAGGGAGGCTGCAGAGGGTGCCAGTGAAGCCCATGAGGGTGGCGAGATTGCCCAACAACTCGAGACTGGAGGGTCTGCCTTGGAGATTGTCTCGGGCGGCCCGTTCAATCACATCGCGCCTAAAGGGGGCGTTGTAATGCAGGGAGAGCATCTCCAAGCAGGCCATGGTTTGGCCCAGGGGGCCAGCCCCGGTGATTTCTGGAATGCGCTGCCCCTTCAAGCGGGGCGTGGATCCTTCCATAGGCAAAATATCTTGGCGTTCCCCTTGGGGATCGGGCAGCAGCAAATCCCCATAGCGATCATCACTCCATAAACCTTCTCCGGAGGGAATAATCGCCTCTGTCTCCTGCTGCAATGGGGCATTCATGTGTTGTGCCCAGATATCTGCTTGCACCCGCAACAGCCTTAGGGGCTCCCCTGGGGGAATAGCCGCCAATCGCTCTGGTTGCACTTCAGCACCAATGGCAACCTGGTCGCCACTGGGCTGAGAATCCCAAAGCCATACGGCCCCATCGCTCGGCAACTGGCGCAGCTCAGCGGCAGCAACTACGGAAAGACCAGGCAACAAGAATCGCAGCACCTCCCGCTCATGGGGGTTTGCCTGGGGCCGGCGACGCAGGGCAGGGGCCAGGGTGGTGATCAACTCGGATGGGGAATTATTGGTATTTAGCCAATGGGCAAAGGCTTCTGAATCACGCTCAAGCTCATAGAAGTCTGCGGCACTGATGCCAATCAGTTGCATCGGAGTGGCGGCCGTGATCCATTCACAGGGGCTACGCCGCACGAGGCCGGCCCAACCGAGTAGGTCGCCGGGCTGGGCATAGGCAAGGGTTACCGGTCGGCGGAGGCCGGGATCCTCATGGAGGAGGCGGCCCCGGCCATCAATCAAGCAAAAGCAATATTCCGGCATCCGATCGGGCTGGAGTAACTCCTGGCCCACGGTGCAATGGAAGGGTCTTGCCCTTTGGGCCAGCCAGCCCAGGCGATCCGCACCGATGCTGCTAAAGGCTGGCACCCTACTGAGCAGCCCCTGGAAAGTGGCAGTGGAGGAATCTGTCATGCAGCTGGGTCGTAGTGAAAAGGTTCAGGCAGTTCGCCGGCAATTAGCTGCTGCACCCGGGCCTGGAGGAAACTATCAAGTTCCTCAAGGAGCAACTGGCCCCGCATGGCGGCATCAAACCGCACGGGGGTGAGCTGCTCAAGGCGCACCATCACATGCCACTCCCCCAGGGGTTCAGGCTGCCGCAGTTCCCCTGGCCTAAGGCTACGTAACCAGTCAGCCAACAGCTGGGGCTGCAGCTGCCCGATGGCCATGGGGCCCATCACCCCCTTGCGGTGGGCCTCGGGCCCATCGCTGAAGGCGGCGGCGGCCTCCGCGAAGGTGGTTTCCCCCTCCTCCAGGCGAATCCAAAGCTCCCTGGCCAGGCCGGGATCGCGCACCCGCAGCAGCGAATAGATCACCTGATCACGGCCCCCCTTACTGGCCAGGAAACGCTCCTCAAGGCCTGGGCCAAAACGCTGCTGGGCATAGCGATTAAGGGCCTCGGGGCGCCGTAAATGAATATCCAAATCTGCGGCTTGCCAACCACGGGCCCCAAGGAAAGTTTCCAGGGGTTGATCACCCAGCAGCTGTTGCTGTGCCTCAGCCAACCATTCGGCCGGCAGGGGCACCAGGGCGGTGATTTCCTCCTCCAGGCGACGGCGCAGCAGCTGGGGCACCAACTCCAGGCGACGGATGAGGGGTTCCAGCTCCTCGGTGGGGAGACTGCAATTACGCAAGCTGAGCATCAGCGCAGTTTGGCACCAGCTAAGGCATCGAGATCCAGCAGGAACAGCTCATCCAGGGTGGCCTTCACCTGGCTAATCACACTGGCCCAATCCCCATGGTTGGTTTGGCGGAATAGGCGCATCGAGGGGTACCAGGGGCAATCGGATCGATCTTTAAGCCAGCGGAAATCTGCATTTTGGGGCAGCAACAACCAGGTGGGGCGATTCAGGGCCCCCGCCAGGTGAGCCACGGCGGTGTCTACGGAAATCACCAGATCCAGCCGGCGGATCACATGGGCGGTATCTGCGAAGTCGGAAAGGCGATCTTTCCAGTCGGTAACCCGCTCGTGGGAACGCCAGGGATCTAGCTGGCTGGCATCTTCGCCAAACTGGAGGCTGTGGAGATCGATCAGATCCAGCTCCACCAGATCAATCAAGCGGGGCATGAGCAGCTCCAGGGGCATGCTCTTGTTGCGATACATCGCCTTGTTGTCTGGATTTGAGGCCCAAACAATCCCCACGGCTAAGCCCCCCGGGGGGGGAGGCACCTGGAGCAACAGCGAGGGGGGCTCGGGGGGGCTGAGGTAGGGCACCACCGAGGGAACGGTGTGCAACTCGGTACCAAAGACCATGGGCAGGCTCATCAGCGCGATGTGGGGCCTGGGATCAGTGGCGGCATCGGTGCTTTTCTGGGGCTGCACCCGCTCGCCTAGGCCGGTCCAACCGCGCATCAGCGATAGCAGGGCCGGGCGGGTAAGGAACACGAAGGGCACCTGGGCGGCATCCAGCAGGGCCAGGTAGCGGCAGAACTGGATGGCATCGCCTAGGCCCTGTTCACTCCACACCACCAGAGGAGGATCCCCCAGGCGAGGCAGATCCTCAAAGCGGCGCACCTGGGGGCCGGCGGTGGGGATCTGAACCTTCTCAAAATCCTTGGTATGGAAGCGAGCTTCGTAGTGGATCCAGCCGGTGCGATAGCGGCCCAACAACAGGTAGGCGAGGGCTAGGTTCCAAAGGGAATTAGTGGAACTGCCATCTAGCTCTACGCCCCGCTCGAGATGCTGCAGCGCCTCCTCCGGCTGAAGGCGACTGATCAGGGCATTGCCGAGGTTGATGTGGCTGGGGGCATGGCTGGAATCAAGGCCGATGGTGAAGCGGAAACAGCTCTCCGATCGCTTGAAATCCTCTAAGCCGTACCAGGCAAGGCCCAAATTGCACCAGGCATCTGCCACCTGGGGGTCCAAGCGCAAACTGAGCGCTACGGGGAATAAGGCCTCCCGGTAGCGGTGCTGATTGTTGAGGGCAATGCCAAGGTTGTGCCAGGTGGTGGCCGCTTGGGGATTGATTTCCAAGCTGCGGCGATAGCAGCGTTCGGCCTCCTCGGGGTCGTCGTCCTTGAGCAGGTTTCCGAGGTTGTAGAGGGTGTCTGAACGGTTGGGATCAATGGCCAGGGCGCAGCGATAGGAGGCCAGGGCACGCTGCTCATGCCCTGGGAGCTGGCGGGCCACCATGCCGCAAATGATGTGGTAATCACAATCGTTATCACAAGCTTTGGAGCCCTTATCGAGTGCCTCCAGGGCCTCCTGGTAGCGCTGCTGCATCCAAAGGGCTAGGCCCCAGGGCCTAGACCAGCGGGCATCACCACTGCTGGCAAAGGCAGCTGCAGACTCCTTTTCAACCTCAGCAGGGGCTCTGCTGCCAGCACAAAGTTGCTCCATGGCCCTAAAGGCGGGATCGCTTGGGGCTGCGGCTGCATAGGATCCAGCAGCAGGGGGATGGGCAATGGGGTTGGTGGAAAGCAATCCAGCAGACATAAGGAATGAAGCCTGGGCTGCCCATGGCAAAAGCGAACTGGGCAGGGCGGAAATTTTGTATCGGCAATTGCTGGAAACAAGCCCAGATCTGCGCGATGCCATCAACCTGGGCGCTTTGTTGCGGGGCCAGGGGCGCCTAGGAGAAGCGAGCAAACATTATCACCACTGGCTTGGGCGCCTGCCCTTTGATCTCACCTTTAGCCTGAACGCAGCTAATTGTTTTAGAGATTTAGGCGAAAGGGCCGAGGGCGAAGCACTGCTACAGAGAGGTTTAAAGCTAGAACCAAAGAATGAAAGACTACAACTGGCTTTAGCCCAAGCCTGGCTGGCCGATGGCCAATTGGGCCGCAGCCGCAGCATGCTGGAGGAATTAATTTCGGCTAATCCACAACTGCGAAGCGGTTGGATAGACCTAGGAGTTTGCTATAGCCGGCAGGGGGAGCTGGAGCAAGCGCTAAAGGCGTTTGAAAAGGCCCAAGAACTTGAACCCGGCGATGCCCGCATGGCCGCCAATCGGATTTCCGTATTAAAAGATCTTGGCCGCCTGGAAGAAGCCGAGCAAATACTCAATTCGCTTCCACCGCCAAATCGAAACCAAAAAGATCTGCGCGGAGCAGAGGCAGGTTTGCTAATAGCCCAAAATCGAATGGAAGAGGCCGCAAAAATACTTGAACTACTCACCCAAGAGGAACCTCAACAACCGGTTCACTGGCTTAATTGGGCAGCCTGCTTGCGCAGCCTTAAATATACGGTAGCCCCCTATCAAGTACTAAAGGGAGGGCTGCGATTCTGCCCTGATCACAGCGATCTAGTGCAGGCCCTAAGCCAGTGCATGGCAGAAATGGGCCGCCAACGGCAGGCCATTGAACTGTGGCGCCGGAGCAAATCACCGGATATGGATTTTAAAGATACTCATGTATTTAATTTGCAGTTTCTGGGCGCAAGCTACGGGCTAATTAGTGGAGAAGAAAGAGCCACCATGGCCCGCCGCTGGGAAGAGCACAAACTAAGTAAAGGAATCGGCAGGCTCTGGCCAGACCAACTGCTGGAACCCTTAGAGGGAAGAAAATTACGGGTGGGATATCTCTGCTCTGATTTCTGCAATCACCCCGTGGGGAGATTCCTTCTAACTGTGCTGCAGAATCACAACCGCAGTGAAGTTGAAGTTTGGGGGTTGAGCTGCGGGCCCTATAGGGATTGGATCAGTGAAAAACTCGAAGCAAATACAGATCACTGGCTGGATTTACGATTTTTAAATGATCTACAGGCAGCACGGCTTATTGCTGATCAGCGCTTGGATGTATTAATTGAGCTGGGGGGCTACACAGGTCACAGTCGGATTGGGGTGTTGATCCAGCGGCCGGCGCCAGTACAACTTAGCTATCTTGGTTATTTTGCCCCAACCTACTTAAAGGCAATTGATGGCTGGATTGGTGATGCGGAACTATTTGCAGGCCTGAGTAAAGAAGATCGCTCTGCCCATCAATTAATCGAGATCAATGGTGGCTATATGGCCTTTGAGCCAGGGGATCTACCACTGCCAGAGCGTACAAACCAAGCTCAGTTTCGCTTCGGAAGCTTTAACCATGCGCGTAAGTTTACGCCGGAAACAGTGAATCTTTGGTGTGAAGTATTAAACAAGACCCCAAACGCAGAACTGGTACTAAAAAGCATCAGCTTTATAGAAGAAGCAGAACAACATCGGGTGCGCAAGCTATTTGCCGATGCCGGCATGGATCACGATCGGCTAATACTGCTTCCCTGGATAAAAGGAGGACTTAATCATCTCCAACTTTATCGGGAAATGGATGTGGCCCTAGACCCCATCCCCTACGGCGGAGCCACCACCACTTGTGAAGCCCTCTGGATGGGTGTGCCAGTGGTGTGCCTTGCGGGCAAGGGGATGGTTGGGAGGCTTAGCAGTAGCTTGCTGGCGGCGGCAGATTGCAGCAAATGGATCGCAAAGGATCAACTAACCTTTTTTAATATTGCAACAGCATTGGCAGCCAAGGGGCCAAGGAATGCAGCTAAACGCCTTAAGCTGAGACATAAGCTCTTGGCCTCACCATTGGCTGATGGAAAGCGACTAAGCAAAGAACTAGAGAAATATTATTTTCAACAGCGGCAGGCAATCAGGGGGCTCTAATAAATACTTCAAATGCAAACAGCACCACGGTCTAAAGCCTTTGCGTGCATGGCCGAAAATGCATTTTCAAGATGATACATAAGATCCGAAGCATTACCTAGAGGGCTCGATTGCAAGTGCCTGCGCCAGTGGTCACGGCGACTGCGCAGGCTTTGCAATTGCTCTGCCTGGGCACAGGCAAGGCTGAGATAAGCCTCTGGGGAAGTACACACCCATTCAGGCAAAAGGGCACCATGGAGCACAGCCGTACTCATGCGACTCACATAAGTGGCACCAGCAAGCGTAATAACAGGAACACCCATCCAGAGGGCTTCACAAGTGGTGGTGCAACCACCATTAGGTATGGGATCAAGAGCCACATCGAGAGTCCTATATTGCTGAAGATGTTCATGGGCTGTATTTGTTAGGGGCAGCCAATCAACTCGTTCAGGGTCAAGCCCATACCGAAGCATGCGGCGCCGTAACAATTCCTGGGTAGCACTATCGTCCTTGGCATTGGCCTTGAGAACAAGAATTGAGCCAGGAATACGCTCAAGCAATGCCCCCCAAAGACGAAGGGTGGCATCAGACAACTTGCGATTGTGATTAAAACTGCCAAAACGAATTGAACCAGTGGGTGCCTCAGTGACCTGCTGATGGGCTTCCGATAGCTCAACTGGAGGCTGCCAGGCAAGGAAAGGCCTTGGCAAACGCCACAATTCTTCTGAATGCCATTCTGAAATGTGTTTTGGAAATAATTGATGATCCCCTAGCCAGTAGTCCATTTCTGGCACACCACTAGAGGCGAAATAACCTAGATAGTTAACCTGAACAGGTGCCAATCGAGCCAAAAAACCAGCAAGAAAATTACCCCCTGTCCAACCGGAAAGATCAATCGCCACATCTGCCTCAAGAGCTCGCACGGCTGCCACCCGATGGTGATCCTGAAAACCAGACACATCAATAAAATCAAGACCTGGCAAGGCCTCAAATAATGATGAATTTGACTCATCCCCATGGTTAAATACACTCACCAACTGATGCTCTTGTTGCCGTAATCCTTGAGAACCGCAGAAAAACCCTAGCAAAAATCTACTAACAGGGTGGGGCGCTAAATCACCACAGATCCAAGCAATGCGTAAGGGCCTATGGGATTGCTGTTGGGCCCTCGGCACGCCTTTACCAGCGATTAGATGCTGAGAAAAAGCTGGAGTGTGACGGATTGTGGCAAGGAATTTATCAGCATGGTTCTTGGTATGAGCTGATTCAATACTTGCAAGTTGAAGAACAAGATTACTATGCAGCTCTGGCATCTGTAGGGGCCTAGAGAGCACAGGGGAATATAGAGATTCCAACCAATCAACATGGCCACTCTGCTCATAAGTCATCAGCTGATTAGAATGATTCATGGAAAGAGGCTGGATAGAACACCAGGCTGCCTGCATTAAAAGGGCCCGACGAGCAAGGCCTGGCTGACGCTGATACAACTTAAGAGTAGTGATATGGCCCAACAGCGAAGGATGTTCCCCATGGATCATCACAGCAGCACGGGCTGCCGGAATCGCCAAAACACTCTCACGAGCATCAATAATCGACCGTAAATAATGCTCCTGCAGCGCTAAGTCATAAGGATATTGCGCCACCAAGCTTCGCAAAATTTGCACAGCCTCTAGATGTCTAGATTCAGCCGAGGCTAACTCTGCCTTTAAACGCTGAACAAATAGAGAATCTTGATTGCATTGGCGACTCAGCAAGTCGGCAGCACTAACAAACTGCTTACACAACAATAAGGAACGCACATGGGCTTGCCAAAGCGGTAAAAATAATTCTTCTTGCTGCCATTGCAGTGATGAATTAGGTTCAAAAGTCGGGAAAGCCGTCCTATCCAGCAACCAGCACTCCGCCAACAACCAACGGGTTTGGACAGCATTAGGATTCAACTCCAGACAAAGCTTACATAACTCCTGAAGAGCAACATGATCTTGCTGAAGTAAACGAAGATAGGCCAACAGCGCTAGCGACTTAATCTCTCGCGGATTGCATAAAAGAGAATGCAATAAATTCGCCTCAATCATGCGCAACTGTTGTGGCTGCCAACAAAGCTCAGCTTGGTTCTGCAAAAGATACCAATCAACAAGATACTGATTCATCTGTACATACAAAGAAAAAAGGGGAGAGCAAAGCTCTCCCCTTTAAGGAAACAACAGTGGGACTAGAGATCAGCCAAAGTTGGTGATTGTTGCATCAGCAACCGTTGCGAAGGAGATTCCAAGTGATCCAATTGTGTCAACGTTAGCACCCGTCGTACCCACAATAAAGATGGAACGTTGGTTACCACCCGAACCGAAGCTCACCAAAGATGTTGCTGACGAGAAGGTAAAGGTACTGGTAGCACCAAAACCAGAACCGGC
>Ga0247844_1003456_pt1 | contig 23090 bp, 34 predicted proteins | sample LaCtaG_FD_192421 | JGI IMG/M metagenome (GOLD analysis project Ga0247844, IMG submission 192421) | Freshwater microbial communities from meromictic Lake La Cruz, Castile-La Mancha, Spain - LaCruzMarch201714.5m_1 | ecosystem: Environmental > Aquatic > Freshwater > Lake | place: Spain: Castile-La... | reverse complement strand
ATCAAGGTAATGCTATTGTAAACTATACTAATAAAGAAGTTCCTTTTACCAGGTGTATTGAGCACAAATTTTTCTCATCTGCTCAGTGCGAGGAGACTGTAATTACCAGAGAATACCCTTTAAACCACACTAAAGATAAAGTTCCTTATTATCCCGTTAATACGGAAAACAACCAAGCATTATATAAAAAATATTCTGCCTTAGCCAGTAATGAATCAAATGTTTATTTTGGGGGTCGGCTGGCGGAGTATAAATACATGGACATGCACGTGGTAATAGAAAGTGCTTTAAATAAGTGGAAAAAATTAAAAAAAGTAAAAAAAGTTCTTTTTTAGCTTAAAAAGAGTAACCTTAGTCGTCCATTTGGTTTTTACATGGAAAAGCAACTTGTTTTGGCTAGGTACGAGGAGAATCTTGATTGGGTGATCGAAAACAATTTAGTAGATAAAACAAAAATATATAACAAAGGAAGTGATTTACCTTCTAAATTTATTAATGTAACTAAGTTATCTAACGTTGGAAGAGAAGCGCACACGTACTTACACCATATAATTTTAAATTATCACAAATTAGCAGATTTTACATATTTTTGTCAGGGTAACCCTTTTGATCACTCTCTAAACTTTGTAGAAAAATTTAATAATCTAGAAATAAATAAATTTACTTATTTAGGGGATTTTTCTCATAAAATTTATAAAGACTGTTTATATGACGAGAATATGTACGATAAAAGTTTACCCCTTGTGGCCTCTACGTTAAGTCTTATTTCTTTTTTACCAAATGAATACGAATTTAAAAGCGGGGCTATTTTTGCTGTTCCTAAAAAAAATATACTAGATAGGTCATTAGCTTACTACGAGGAGGCGATTAGCTTTGTTGATTCAGATATCTCAGCTCCTGCTGGTCACGCTTTTGAACGCCTTTGGGAGTTTATATTTTCTTTTAGAGCGTAGAGTAAGCCTTTAATTATTATGACAACAACTTCACTTACAGATCTTGTTAAAGCTTGTCAAGGAACTCTTTTGGAAGAAGATAGAGATTCAAATTTTCCTAAAGAAAATAAAATAAGTAAAGATCCTTACAAAGATTTGTGTCGGGAGCTTGTTGAGACCTGGGATGAGACTATAGGAAAACCGACTCATTATAGTTTACGGCGCGTTGAGCTTTGTACAAAAGTTGGACTTATTGTTTCCAATGCCCGTGCACGTTTAGCTGGCTGTTAAATTCAGTAGTCCCGCACACTAGTCCGGTCAACCACGTGGCTATTTATCGAGTTTAAAATAGATATACTCGGGATGTAAAAAAGCTATTGCTAAGTATACTAAGTGAGAAGGTAAACTATAAAAAGTACATGCCTAACTGGCTTTGGCGCTCAATACTTGCTACCGCAACTTCAATTATGTTGCTTACTGTTGCTCAATGGGCCGCCTGTAGATTTTATGTTTTTCCCACAGCGTGGCCTTGGTACGCTAAATACGTTGGTACGCCTGAGGGGAAAGCGATTGAAGCCCAACCAACTTGTGCCGATAGCGACAGTAGGGCTATAGCATCTATGATGGGGGTTCTTACAACGTTAATAAGTCTTAGCCGTAAGGCGGACTAACTTTACTAACATAATTTTGTTTTTTGGTTTTACAAATTACGGGATAACAAGTACACTGAGTTCAAAAGCGTGTATTTCAATGCCTAACCCGATTGGTCGGAAACGCAGTTCACCTGTTAATGCAGAGGTAGAGGCTTTAAAAAAAGAGCTTCAAGATTTTAGATCAATGTATTTTCAGGATATCAATAATATCAGTGCGGACATTCAGACTTTAGGTCAACAAACTCAAATTACTGAAACACCTTCTGAAGCACCCTCTGGGACACCTTCTGAAAGTTAGTTTTTTTAAATAACTTATAATGAGGGTAACTAAATTCCCCCCGTGGTTTATACCCCTCTTTTTAATTACAAATACGACTCAGGCCCCCATCGTATTCAGTCGGGGCCAGATCACGAAGGGTTTTTAGTTGTAAGTTCAGGGATTTTAGATTTAGGTGCCGATCTCGGTGTAATTGTTGCTGGACCACCAAATAGTGGGGTTTACCGTACAACAGCGTGGCGAGCTGTTCCTGCTGCTGTTTCTGGGTACTGGACAAATAATCTGCCTGTCGACTACCAACCTAGTGGTGCTTTTCTCAGCTCTTATGAAGGATATAGGCCTTTAGGTGTTACCACAATTGCTAATACAAAAGTTCAGACCTCTTATGGCCCTGAATGGGGGGTTAGAGATACCGGAAAGTACACTTATTTTGGAGGCGCTGCTCCTTCTACACAACAGTACAGCCCTTATAACACCCCAGATAGCAACTCATCTACGGACGGTTATACGGGTGGTCAGTCCCTACAGCAACGCTATGCTACTACACTGTTAACTCATGCAGTTGGAGGTTCAGGTGTCAGAAGTTCTTGGAGTTATAACCCTCCTGTTTACTGTCAAACTTTTATTGAGACTGTACGTAGTGAAGTCCCTGGCTTGATGTCCGATGCTATTCGTTTTGTGTACAGAGGCAAAGCGTCTAAGTACGTCTCTAATTACGGATCTATTTACCATCAAAGTCCTGAAGGAGTCAGATCTTTAGTTCGCAGCTTTAGTTCGTCTGTTAATTCAAGTAACCAGAAAAATTAATAACGCTAAAATTGCGACAGTCAGTGTGCTATTAGGTTGTTAAATAGTTATATTTAATATGTAGTTTTTCGGAGGTTGGCGCTTTGTTCGTCGACAATGATTTTCCGAAGCTGCTCGGTGCTGAGCTCTATCGTCCGCATCCTGCGTACGTTGTAGAGATGGCTGCGGAACCTGTAGTTGTTCATGACTTCAGTAAGCAACCAGGCCAGACTGTGCAGCTTGATCGTTACAGGTTCTGGGGAAATCCCGGAAGCAAGGAGTCACGTGAGCGTACTGCAGAGCAGACCATTGGTACTGCAAACAGCCGCAATATCGTGAAGGACAAAGTGCTCGTGACTCTTCGCGAGTACACCGGTCCTGCTGACCCTAGTGATCCTACTCAGGCCAGCACTTTTAAGATTGCTCGCGAAACTTTAATTACCGCGCAGCGCCTCTTACTCGATACCGGCAACCTGACTGCATTCCACCAGTCAATCGGCTCCCTCACTCTGCTTGACGATTATCGCCGTTGGCGTGATCGGGTGTTCATTAATGAACTCCTCAAAGCTGTTTCTAAGGGTCAGTCTTCTGACAGCCAAGGTGGTTACTACTACCCCGGCAGCCTAGCCGTGGGCAGTTTGACTTACTCCAACGCAGAACAAGCTAAGTTCGACGTTAAGGATGACTTACTCCGCGTGGTTAAAAGCCTGCGTAAGCGTAATGTCCCCACTTATCAAGATGGTTTCTATCGCTGTGTTTGCGATCCTACCTTCTTGATGCACTTGCGTCAGAACAGTGACTTCCGCGAGATTGCTCGTTACCCCGGTAATGGGCAGATCAACCCCCTCATGTCTGCGATGCAGCCTAACGCTGCTATCTACATGGGTCAGGGTTTCGGCCAAGCTAGTTTTGTAGCTGGTGAGCCGATCATGCCGACTGGCTTTGTATTCGAAGGTGTTCGTTTCTTCGAGTCGACTAACATGCCGACTCAAAGTCAAACTGCCACCATTGGTGGTAGCAGCACATCCTACGAATCAGCAATCGGGATGTTCTTTGGTCCGCAATCTGTTGGAGTAGGCATCGGCGGTAACAACGCCCAGGTTCTACTTAACAACAATGACGATTTCAGTCGTTTTATCATGATGATTTGGAGCCTGTACGCAGGTTTCGAACTTCTAAACGCTGATTTCGCCACGGTTGCTTATTCCTTTAACGCTTGAGGAGATAACTAACCATGGCAATTAATCCCGCTCAACTCTCAATCGCCAAAATCTATCCTGGGAACTACACCAACGTTCTTAGGTATTGGCACGAAACCAAGTCCGTTACTTATCTGAATGAGAACGGTACCAGCGAGACTCTCACCAATCAACCTATTGGTGGACCCGTTGGCGTGGTGCTTCGTCCCGGTTGGATTGCTCAACAAGCCATTGGCTATGTTGACCTTTCATACCAAGCCGCCGGCACCACTAATCAACTCGATTACTACACTAATGCGTATTCTTCGGGTTTAAACGGTGCGAATGCTGCGTTTGTTAACAGCAACGTTATCATTCCCTCTCCTGATTTCCATAAGGATGTTAGGGCCGACATCACTAACGGTATTATTGTGCCCTCTGGCGCTTATGTATACCGGGCTTCTATCCGTCTTGATGGCGGTGATGTAGTTTCTAGCGGTGTGGGCGGAGCTTCTGCTACTCCGACTCTGGGCTTAGGTCCTGCTGTAAGTGTTGGTCTTACCGCTAGCCCTTCATCTAGTGGTTTCTTCGCCACTGTTGTTGGTGCATCTAGCCGTATTGAAAACGGTTCATTCAATTCCAGCAATGCCTGGAACGCTGCCAACATGCACGTAGTTACTACTGACACAACTTATAAGTTGTTTACAGTGGGTAACCTTGGAGGCGCTGTAGCTTCGGGTCTCGCCCAAGCTTCTGGCGTATATGATCCTCGCGCTACCAACGGCAAGCTTAACGGGAAAGATAAAGCACTCGCTATCTGCGAAGTATGCTGGCTCGTTCCTGATTCAGCTCCTGAGCGTAGTGATTTGGCTCTCCAGCCTGCTGGTGTTGTTGAATCCAGCATCTATACCAGCACTGTCCCTGCTTAATAAAAAGCTCGGTGTGTTTATAAGCCCCCTCTTTTTGAGGGGGTTTTTTATTACTGGTTTATTTTTTCTTTTAATTGTCTAAGTCTTTCACTTATATCTAGGGAAGTAGGTAAAGTTCTTGTTTGTGGGTCCAAACGATCAACTAATGATCTTGCGTAAGCTTCGGTATTAAACCGATCTGCTATAAGAGCAGCGTTTTCAAGAGCTTTCGGATCCTCGAAGAACTGCCCTACTCCTATTTCAGTAGGGCCCATAAGCATCCGTGGGTCTTTGGCAGAAATAATAGGGGAACCAAATACTTTTTTTGCAGGGCCTCTCTCTTCTTCGTATCTCCTTGCTTTGGCAAGAGCTCTCAATGCTTCTGGAGCCACATTCGACACCCCAAAAGGATCCACAAGGTTTGTAAGCATTCCTGTTACCCCTACGGGGATAGCACGGGCAACACTTTTACGAGGACTAAAACCTGCGTCACGTTGATCTCTGTATTCGTTAAACGTGTTATAGACGTCCCCCAGGAAAGGGACGACCTTTAAAATACTTCCAGCAAATCTGCCAATTGGCATTTTTAGACGTATGCTCTACTGGGAGTTTAATGTAAAATTGTTCAAGATGCTTTTCACATCATGACCGCCACCCAGCTGAAAGAGTTCACCTACTCCCCCAATGGAGTAAAAATTGAAATTTTAGGAGAACACGATGAAGGCGAGTACAAAATGGTTCGCTCGTTAACCACGGGTAAAGTCTTTTTTGCTCACAAAGACCAAGTAATTGAAAGTTTTACAGAGGAGAAGGTAGATGAAAAACAGGTTAAGCAACGCCGCGGTCGTCAAATTGTTAAGCCTGAGGTACAAGCGTTTAACCGAGTAAATATAAACTCGGCTACTCCTCAGTTGCTGACTCAAGTACTTAAAGGAATAGGACTTAAAACGGCTACAGAAATTAAAGAGCTACAACAATCTCTACCCGGAGAGCGTTTTACCAAGCTTGAGCAGTTAAAGTCAATTTCCCGCGTGGATTGGGATTCTGTTTTAGAAGGTGATGTAGCTTATGTCGAGTAAATTTAAAAAATAAGAATTTGATAAAGCGGTAGAATATGTTTATCGCTTACGGTGAAAGTTGGCTCAACTAACTACACAAGAGCTTGAGCAGATCCAGAGTTATCTAGCTCAACAAGGGGTTGTCTTCCAACCAGACACAACTGACGCAACAAAACGTGAAGTTGTTTATGCAGCTATAAATCAGCTGTCCAGAAACCCTGCGCAGGTTTTTGGATACCGTTTAGATGATTTTAACTTTAGTCGTGTTGCTTACCATTTAGGATTCAACATTGCGACTGTACCTGCAGGCGATTACGCACGGTTAATGGAAGCTTGTAATAGTATTCCTAGTGAGTTCTATTACGATAAAATAGTACAGCAAGTCGAGCGTTGTGAAGAAGCAGAGAGGTTAACAGAGCTTGCAACAGGTCGAGCAACTAGTCGTCAAGAACTTATTGCAGGAGATGTTAGTCGCTCCATTAATATTCAAGATAAAAGAGAAACAGCAAAAATTTGGCGAGAAAATTATTTGTATGAGTGTGATCGATTGGCTCACATGTTATACATTCCAAATTATCGAGATCCTGTCGCTGCTCGGTACCGTTTTGAACGCAGTGGGGGCGAATTCATACAAGCTATCCCTGGACCTCCTGATGTTTCGAGAGCAGATAGGCTTTATTTCTACTCAAACTGGAGATAGAAGCTATAGTGATTCAAGGACTTATAGATGTTTCTAATGACAAGAAGTGGACGCATTCTTGGAGACATTAATCAGCTTCGCCAAGCCGTAACAGAGTTTGGTTCTGATTTTATACGTGGAATTCGTCAACAAGTACCTCAAGCACCAGGACAACTTCGTATTCCTTTTACTTCTCCTCGAGCACCCGGAGGAAAATTTCAATCTCCTTATGGTCCTCGTATATCTCCTGCTGATGTAGATGCACGACGTGCAATTCAGGAGAGGCAAAGCGTTGTGGATGTGATAAGAGACGATGAACTACGTAGAAACCTCCCTGTTAACCTTGGACCTTCCCGTAAAACACCAGGACAGCTTTCTATCCCTAGTAATCCTCCTCGCCCCCCTTCACCCGCACCCCAACAGCTTCCCAACATTGATCCGGGAACTTACAAATCAATTCAAGATATTGCAAGGAGAGCATCTGATTATTATAAAACACCAATATCTGCAGAAGACTTAATGTCTCCTAGAGGACTTGGTATACTTGATGATATCGAAGCCTCGATGGGAAGAGGACTTCCTTCCTCCCCCGGCGCCCTTATGAATAGAACACCGGGAGGAGCTCTAACAAGATCACCTGCTGGAGAGTTGACTGAGTATCAACGCAGCGCTTTTAGTCAAATGCCTGGAAGTAGTCCTAGAGGGTACTCAATGGATGACATTATAGATGTACCCGTAGCGGATTATCCACGCAGGGCTCTCAATCCAGCATCCCAGACTGGTGCTAGAGGGTTCTCAACGGATGACTTTATAAAAGAATATCAAAATAGGGATTTCAGTCAAATGCCCGAGCCTTCTGCTAGAGGGTCTTTAATGGACGACGTTATAGGTTTACCCTCTGAAGTAAGAAATGTTGCCGGCGGTTTACGTACAGTCGATCTCCGGAAACCCATATTAAACATTCGACGCGCGGCTTCCAATCCAGCGACTGATGCTAGAGGGTATTCAGGGTATTCGACAGATGACTTTATAAAAGAATATCAACGTAGGGCTTTAAATCAAATGCCCGAGCCTTCTGCTAGAGGGTCTTTAATGGACGACGTTATAGGTTTACCCTCTGAAGTAAGAAATGTTGCCGGTGGTTTACGTACAGTCGATCTTAGGAAACTTGCTGGTTTAGGTTTGCTGGGGACTCTTGTAGGGGGAGGATTAATTAGTCAAATGAATCGACCTTCCGGACCACAGGATAATCTGGATCAAGAAGGAATAGGTGAACCTGCTCCACAAGGTACTCCACCTCCACCAGTGACTGTTCCACCCACTCCACCAGGGACTCTACCTCCCACCGGGAGAGCCGATGACCCTCTTATTGATTATGGAGACTCGACTCTACCCGGCCAGATAGGTGCAGGTACAGTTACAATTCGTCGTTACGGAGGGAGGGACGAAGCTTTAAATGCAGCACTTCAAAATGCTGGTTTACCTTCTGGAAGGACTAAACCCCAAGAGGATTTGCTTGCTTACTACCAGCAAAGAGAGGTTTATGCCGCCAATCAAGCAAATAAAAATAAAATAATGAGCGAACTAGCTAGTCTTGATCCAAGGTATTCTTCTCCGGACATTCAAGCGTGGGCAAACGCAAACCCTGACTTAGCTTATGAGCTTATTAACAAAACAAAGAGGAGTCAAAGCTTAGTTAATCAGCAAATGCCTCAGAGAGAAAAGATAGCTACTCCTATAACTCAAATGGGTAGCGATACGAGCAAAAACGCTGTGGGCAACGCAAGAATGGCAGGAAGTTTATCAAGTTTGAATGATCAAGGCGCTTACGATTTGGAGAATGCAACGACACCTTACTACCCTATGGAAATTTCTAATCCCGGCGCTCTCTACAGGTAGTCTAATGTCGTTTTCATTCCCCTCTTTTGAAGTTGATTCTTCTTTTGCTTACGGGACTCCCCTAAATTTTAATGAGGGGAATAATTTTACTCTTGAAAATCAACGTGTGTTCCCTTATCCAGGCCAAGATCCCCTTTCTAATAAGTATTCAGCCTTTGATTCTTTTAGTTCAGACTTTTACGGGGGCGTAAAAGACCCCTATACCTCTTTTGACCCTTATGGTTCAATAAGAAGTCTTCTTTCTTCGTCTAAAAAGTCGCCCGAGAGCTCGATGCGCATGGCAGGACAAAATCCTGAAATGCTTAGTACTTTTGGCCCCCAAGAATTTGCTTCTTTAGTTGCTCCTTTAGTCAAAACTCGTCCTATTCTCCCTGGTTTATATACTTAAATAGATTTAAAGAATTTAGTTACTGTAAATAAATCTATTTAATTTTTTTACCGAGGTTTTTACAAGTAAACCCAGTCTGTACTAGACTTGTTTCAGTTCAACTGCAAACTAACACTCTAAGAGTGTTTAGTTAAGGAGGAAAACTTGGCTAGCACCAGCACAAACAAGCAACCTTGCTTAATAGATCGCCCTTTTTTACGTGGAGCACGGATTACTAGTGCTACGGGAACAGCCAATCCGATAAATCCAAATTTAACGGATTTAATACAGCTTGTCCGTGTAGGGGACCTTCCTTCAGAAGATGCCGCACTAGTGGAAGATATTACAGTTGTCAGTAACGAAGATTACCCAGATATAAGTGGGATTCGTACATGTGACATCGGTCTATATGTTTATGCACCTAACCAAGCTGCTCCTTCGACTTCAGCCGGGCTAATGGTTGGCCGGGTAGAAGTAGGCTTAAGCGGTAGTACTTTTGGATACCCTCAACAAATTCAACTATTTGCCGTCAATGCTCCTGTTCCCGCTGTGGGAGATACAGGTTTAACAACCCCCATTCAAATAGGCAAAGGGGAGGGACTTTACCTAGAAAAAGGTTATATTCTTTGCGCAGGTTATTTAGGCAATGGTCCTTCTGCAATTAGTGGAGGTTTGAGTCCTTCCGGTATAACAATATGGGCACAAGGAGGTTTTTATTGATCAATGGCCCGCAAAAAGGGTTCGGATGATTTTTCTTTTAAAGGTCAGAGACCGATAGAGTCCTTTAAACCTCTCTCACACGTTGTTGGTTCTGATAACAAAAATCAACTTATAAATTCCTTACCTTTTAAACGTCGTTTTCGACCTGCGGTTAATACAAAAGATTTTAGTGTTTTAAGTGATTACAATTACGCTTCTCTGTGGGTGCGTTGGAGAAGAGGCTATGAGCTTAGTATGTACACACAGGGAGCCTATAGTGGTTTAGTTTATTCCTCATTTAAGTATTACGTTTCAGGTACAGCTGGAGTTGGAGGGTATATTCCCGGTATATTTTTTGTGTATCCGACTAAACGTGCCGACACACGGATGCATATTGTAGGCATTCGTCCACGAGACACATTTAACTTTCTCGACTTTGGTATCTCAATTCAATCTGTAACTCAATACAACGACACAACTTATGCTGTTGTACTGAGTCAAAGGTTTGGTTCTCCTATTTCGTATTTTACAGGAGAAGTGCTTTCTAATAGATTTAACTCCGATGGTACCGCAAAAACCTACGGTTATAACAACTACACAGTTGTCGCTGTGGGTCTTAACGGTGTAGTCACCCCGCCGAGTATTAATCCTGACTTTAACACTTTATTTTTATCTGTTGCTGAGAACCAGAGTTGGTCTGTAGTCAATAGTAATACCATTGTTGTTCCTGCAACTGGGCCTCCTTTAGTAGGAGAGTTTCTAACAACAGAAATTCGAGTTCAGTGCTCATGTCAAGATTTTCTAAACAGGGAAGGTTTTAACTTCTATAACTTATCCCTTAAGCAACGTTATCCTTACACCAAAGTTCAAAACATAGACCCTGGTTATTTTGATGCGGGTCCCAACGCTCCTACACGTTTATCTACTTCTAGTGATTATCCAGGTTACGTCCGAACCTTTGGTTTTATTTATTTAAATGAAATTTATACAGTGCCTACTTACTCAGACACAGCTCTCTACTCAGATCCATTTTTATTTTATTATCAACCTAAATGGTGTAAGCATATCTACGCTGCGTTTTGGGATATGCAACGTAAGTTTAATTTGTCTGATGTTACTTCTTATCGTTTACCTCAACCAAACGATGAGCCTATGAATGAATATTATCGTGAAAATTTTGAAGTCGATTTAAAAAAACAAATAAGTTTTTTAAAGAGAGACGAAGATTTTATTTGGTGGCAGAGATACAGCCCTTCTCTTAGTGGTCTACCTAAACATCTCTTATATTCTGATAAGTATAATATGATCGCTAAAACATTAAATTTTGGTCAGATTGATGACATAACTGAGTTACAGGATACAAACTTTCAGTTGTTCACTATTGACCAATTTAATCCCTTAGACCCTGCAAGTTTGCCGCAAGACGTCTACGACGGTGGTACTTACGCTAACGGTGTTACTGTTACAAGCTCAACCAACGTTTTAGATGGGGGTCAGTATACTAACGGTGGATTAGTTCCCCCCAGCTATCCTCCGACATTTATAAACGGAGGTACTTACTAAAATGACTTCAACGCCGGTTACCCTGCTTCAAAAAAGATCTGGTAATGCATCCGATCGCCCCAGTGGAATCACTCTTGTCAATGGCGAGCTTGCATTAACTTTTGGCGCTGCTGATCCGGGAGTTTATTTTGAGGACTCAGCCGGCAATATAGTTAAAGTAGGACCTAATTCTTTTGGAACGATTGCCCCAAACGCTGTACCTGTAGGTATAGCCGGAAACTCCGCTGGGGAGCTGTGGACAGACTCCAACGGGGGGAATTATTTTTTAAAAGTATGGACAGGGTCAGCTTGGCAAAAAGTATATGCTGGCTTTGCTGATTCTGCTACAAGCGCTACTACTGCAACGACTGCAGGGACCGCCACTAATGCTCTTTCTGCCTTAGTTGCTTCGGGTTCTCTGGTTGCTTCGGGTTCAATTATTTCTTCAGGCGTGGTTGCCGGGTGTTCAATAGTCTTAAGCGGACTACCTCCGGTCGGCACAAGTATCTCAGGGTCTTTGGTGTATCAGGTCCAAAGCTCAGGCACCACCCCCAGTGGTCTCTTTGTTCGCGTCCTTACCGGGTGGGCTTACACAGGCTAACAACGCAACGTGGCCTTTAAAAACCAAGCAGATTTAAATGAGTCTCCTATGTATTCGGCAAGGTAGTTTTCAACATCAGGAGCGTCTACTTCTTTTGCCACGTGTAAAACTTCTTTAGCTGTCATTCCCCCGTTATCTAGGTTATTTAAATAAGTCGTGAGCATATCCCGCATTTCGTATGTTTTTACGTTTTTAAAGTTCTTACAACATTGCTGTAAGCCTTTTGCACACATAGGCATAAAATAGTCTAAAGATCTCACAAGCTCAGAGAGAGAGTCAAACTGCTTTATGTGAAGTTCGTACTGATCCTTTAGGAACTCATGGATTGAGAGAAAAAGAGGACCCTCTACATTTAAGTGAATTAAGTGAGACTGGATGTACATCTGGTGTGTGTACGAAGCCAAACCAATCAGCTTTGAGGAGAGCTCTTCCACTGTTGGTTTTGGTTCGACTTCGGACTCTTGTTGAACTATTAACTCAACATTCTCCATTAGAGGGGTTGTGTTTTCCATGAAAGAGTCCGAATAAGTCATATCAAAAAACGCAAGCTTCAGCGCTGGCTGGTTCAGTTTCACTCTCCACTGTAGCTGACGCAGCTGAAGTGCGAAGATACTCTTCGAGTGCAGCTCGATTTACACGGAACAAAGATTTTGCTCCATTAGGCTGCAGATTTATGTAGACAAACTTAGGCCAGCCACCGGGCTGACTAGCTTCGGATAAAGCAATCCTTTTGCGTACAAAACCAGAACTGCAGTTTAAAAGTTCGGCGGTTTCCGCAATCGTAAGAAGGGGTTTGCTTTCCGACATTGTGTATGCAAGAGAAAAGTTACGGCTTTATATTACATACGTTTCTTGTGTACGCAACAAGAGCTGTTCATGCGTAATAATTTTTTTACTATTTGAATGGTAGTATTAAAATGAAACTCGAGACGCACATGATCCGCTTAGCAGGTGAAGTTTTTAAAAGTTATAACAAGCCAAAAACTGATGTGCAAGGAGGAAAACAGTTCGCTGTGGCGGCTAAAGAGGATGGTAACGTACGTTTAGTTCGCTTTGGGGACGCAAATATGGAAAATAAGAGTGATGATCCGGAACGCAGAAAGAACTTCAGAGCACGTCATAACTGTGATGAACCTAAGAGCAAACTAACAGCAGGGTACTGGTCCTGCCGCGCTTGGTGATCTTTTTTTAGTAAAATTTACTTTTTTCAAAAGCTAAAAAAATATATGGTGTATATGTAAAAAGTTAGTGTTAGTCTATGTGCTTAGAGAGATTGCTTAACAAAAAATAAAAGCCTCTGAATTAACGAAAATTTTAGCTAGAGCTAGACTTTAAATGTACCGCGATCTCGCCATGGACTCTCGCAAGTCAGAAGACGCCATAAATGTGTCTTGCGGGCTCACGCTTGAAGACGAGTTCGTTTTGACTCGGATAAGAACTAAAGCTTACGCTTTAAAAAACGCAGAAAGAGATCAGTATATGTGGGAAATGGTGTATAAACTAATTCTTAGAGAACGTGCTTTTAAGGCTGTGATGGACAGAGTTGGCATAGCTGTTGAAGCAGGTGTCGATTTGTTTGATGAGTTGGATCAAACAGAAAATTAGTCTTTTATTCCTATACTTAGTAAAGAATTTAAAAAAAATATGTCTTCTCTTACTCCGCAACAGCAAGCATGGTTAGACATGATTGCTTACGCAGAGGGCACAGATAGAAATAAAAGTAGAGGAGGATATAATATCTTGTTCGGAGGAGGGCGTTTTTCTGACCTTACAAGACACCCAGATAAAGTTGTAAAAGCGCCTGGAATAGCCAGTGCCGCTGCAGGTAGATATCAATTTATGCCTGATACATGGAAAGCTGTATCTACGGCACTAAAGCTCCCTGATTTTAGTCCTGCTGCACAAGATCTTGCTGCTCTCGAGTTAATCAGACGCCGTGGCGTTGATCCTAACAAACCTATTACAAAAGAGTTAGTCGCTAAGTTAGCTCCTGAGTGGGCCTCCTTACCTACTCTTGCAGGTAAAAGTTTTCACAATCAACCCGTAAAACAGTTTTCAGAACTACAAAAATATGCTGCATCCCCTTCACGTAATATTCCAGGAGATCAAGCCCCTCCTTCTACTCAGCCTAGTGCTCCCTCTACCACCCAAGCACCGGACTTCAAACAGAAAGCTTTAGGTTTTTTGTTTAAAAAGTTAAGTGAAAATACGGAACAAAAGGATCCTTACAGTGCAGTTCTTTCTGCTAACGCAAAAGCAGAAATGATGGAAGATGAAGGAGGAGTAGAAGGAGAAATAGAAGCGGATGATATTCGTCGTAGAGCCTTGCTCAGCTCTTTAGCAGGCAATCAAGGAAATAACGAAATGGCTTTTATTGCAGATTTAGTTGATACAATAAAAAATTCTAGGTTAGCTCAAGCTAGTTCCGGCGCAGGCGATGTGGGAGCCCCGCCGGCATCAAAGCAAGGTTCTTTTCCGGCAACAAGTCTGAGTTCTTCGCTACCTTTTGGCTCTGGACTTGCGTTGAAGGGAGCCATAATAACTGATCGTAATGATACAGGAGGTAAAGGAATTGATTTTGTACTTCCGGGGAGAGATCTTGTCTCCCCTTTTAAAGAAGCTCAAGTATTAAAAGTTGTAGTGGACCCCAGAAGAACAGATTTAGTAAAAAATCCAGGAGGACCTCGTTTTTACGGAACGTACGTTGATTTAAGAGTTCCTGGTCCTACTGGTCCTTATGACGTACGTATGGCGCACTTCGATGCTCTTAACCCTCAGTTAAAGCCAGGGCAAAAAATACCCGCTGGATATAAGATAGGAGTAATGGGTTCTACAGGTTCTACAACAGGACCACATCATTCTTTTGATTTTTATGATCCAGGAAAAACAACAGCTAGCGCTAGAGTTTTAACAATAAAAAATGAAATAGCACGTAGACTGGAGAGAGGTGAACCTTTGTAGTATGGCTTTTTCGTACGGTGATTTCGGCGGACCTGGAGGTTTTGGTGATTTCGGCGTGGCTGCCCCAGGTGCTTATGGGGGAGATTTTAATAATTTTGTTCCTAATCAAAGTAGTTCTGGAGGTTTTGATCTGGGAAAAATACTTGGAGGGGTTGGCACCAAGGTGGGAGAAGGCCTTGGCGGTCTTGCTGCAGGGCAAATAGGTAAAGCTTTCGGTAACCTACCAACAAGTTATGGTGCGGGTGTAGCGCAAAAACAGGTTGACGAAAGTATTTCGCAAATTAAAGCTTTAATAAATGAACTTAAAAATCAAACAATGGCTTATAGAGTTTTAGGAGATCAAGAGCTTAATAAACTAGGTGGAATCAGTGGGATACAACTTCCTGAGTACAGAGTAAGTAGTATTGATCAATTTAATAAAGGAGTTCAGAGGGAAAGGGATTACGGTACAGGTTACCTAAAAGATTATGATCCAAATATTTTAACATCTCCCTCTGCAGGGCGTTTTAACCAAGCAATCGGTTCCGCTTCCTCTCAGTACGCAAATGCACTAAAAGGCTTAGGTGAGAGAGGAAGTCAGCGTATGTTTGAGGCAGCAGTGGCTCCAATACCCGCTTTTAAACAAATTGCGAACGATAAAGATTTTAATAATTTACTTAACCCAGAGTTTATGAACTTAGCTTCTAACCCTATGACTGTAAATATGGATAAAGATAGGTATAAGCCTTATATGCAGTACAATGTCTGATCGGTCAGGTAATTTAGCACACGAAAGAAAAGTAAGATCTTTCGAAAGAGCAGGGCTGACAAAATATCAACGTCGTTTTGAATCCAGAAAAGATATACGTTTAGCCGGTAAAATTTGGAGCCGTAGCGAAGGGGAGAACAACCGTATTTCAACTCGAGAAAGAAAAACGGAGGAAATGAAAACCAAACCCGTCGGCGTGGGATTTGGCGGAAGGGACAACATTGAGCCAGATCAACAATACTCTTCTGTAGAGTTTCTCAACAAAAAACTCGCCCAAATGAGCTATACAGATCAATAAAATCTCTTATTCGTTTATCCGTATTTATAGAAGAAGGAAAATAGTAAATAAAGCCAAAACATCTTGTCTTAATAGATTTAGGTAAACCTGGAGAATCTATAAACAGTTCGGGTCTTTCTTTTGCGACACAAAGAGGAAGATCTAGCCCTATTTTTTGTGTTGTGAGAAGAGCTACTTCGGATGAGGTTAAAAAAACTATTGCTTCTTCAAATTCATTTTTTCTATACTTACTTAAACAAGTTTCTAACCATACTCGCTGCGCAGAACGATGAAATCTTTTTCTTTTTTTAAACAAATAAGGATCTTTAGGTTGCTCCTCGTTAGACAACATGTCTCGCGGCGGGTATAAATACAACGATTTAGCTTTCCACTTTTGACGAAGACCATCGTCTTCTTTTGTAAAAAATCTTGTAGCACAAACTAAAGTATTAGCTTCTTTGCTTGAAGCAGGGTCCAGTTCTATTTCCCCATTAAAAAAAGAAGTTGTTATCCCTATTAACTCTGGGGGAGAAACAAAATCAACCTGCGCTAGCGGCATTTGCTTTTTTATTAAGGTTTTCTTCTGCTTGATTTATGTCGATTACATGGATGCTCATGCCTTTTTCATCCACTAAAACAACGACAGGTTTTTTTGATTTTTCTTGGTTTTCAATAACAACCAGCAATTTACGTAAAAATTCAACTAAATTTTTATCCATTATTTCTTCTGCTAAAATTATATCTGTTTTAATAAGAGAAACCGTCATATATCGACTAAAAGAAGGTTGCGTGGGATTAAAAAACAGAGCCCCCGCCCCTTCTGTTTTTTGAAATTCTTCAAAAAGAGTGACTACATCTCCAACAATGAGTTTGATTGCACTCAAAGCCACTCTGTTTTGAATTTCACTCGGGCCAAAAAGTTTTTCAGCTAGCTTAACTGCTTTTTCCCTGAAATTTTTCATTTTAATAACCTGAAAAAGAAGACCATGCATCGCTTAGCACTTTAGCCGAATCGAATAGAAAATTAGAGATATTGTTTTCCGCCTTATCTATTTTGCAATAATGACGGCCTTCAATCAAACCAGAAGAACCTCCTGAAGTTATACCCTGATACACTAGTTTATCTATAGTTACAGGTTGTACTCCTAGTCGTAGAGCAATTACTTTTCGATTCACAAACACCGGAGTTGAGTTGCCTGAACTAGAACTTGCAATGGTCTGCAAACTCGCGTCAATACTTCGAAGAATGTCAAAAACGTCTTTGGTAAACATATAAAAAGATAAAAAGGGTTGCTTCGGCACCCGATATCAGGCATCGAAGTTCAGTTGCCACGATCAGGAAATGGTGAAAACTGATCGTACCCTTGGAGGATACCGGAACAAGACCATTCTTACAAGTTCCGGCCTCTCAATTTTAAGGTTGCTTAAGCCATTCTGAGTCTGTCAGGTCAACTATTTTTGTGGGTTTACGAGTAAAACCTGCCCTTATTGTCTTAGTTATATTTGGTTGTTCAAATCTAGACTTTAAATGAGCTGGGTTTACGCAACCAATTGTGCCACAAATTCGTTTTAAACAAAAATTACCGATATCAGCTTTATAAAAACCATAATAAATATTTTCTATTTTTAATTTTTTACCTTCTATATTTATGTTTTTATAATTAGTACTCCAACATTTGTCAAAATCTGTCTTTTGTTGCGTTAGTTGCAAGAAAAGACCTCTTAAATGAGGACTCAATTGATTTAAATCAGGTTTACTAGCATTTTCATTAATATTTTTATAACACTCCGCACAAACTGTTTCTGTTTTTATATGATCTTTGTTTCTTAGACACATTTTTAAATTGATTTTAAAATTAATTCTAGTTGCTCAATAAAATCAACAGGCTCGTGGATTAAAAGTTCAACAACTTTTTTTAATTTACCTTCAGGGTTTAACTCTTTTTCTGTTTCATTCAATATAAACCAGTAAGTATATGCGTTTAACATATATGTGTGCGTTTGTTTAGCTTTTAAAGCCTGGGTCTTCCATTTTTCATAGTCAAAATTTGATTGATGTCTGCTGCTGCCTGTTTTTAGTTCCAGCTCCCTTATTTCTATTTGCAGTTCGATATCCCGAATTGTGTAGTTAAGAGCGGAAATTTTAGCTTTACACTCTTTTAAATTTTTTGGTTCTTCTGAATCTGAATAAATCCAAGGAGGAAGGTTTTCAATAACATATTCCTGAGCCCAGAGGCATGTTTTCTGCTCTACGTCACTGACCATGGGACTAAAAAAGAAAGGATTAGTGGACTGTATTCACCGTTGAGCACATACAGAACGTGTGACTCAAAATTGACTCGGATAACCAAATTGTACTTAATAAGTTGTTTTAAACTCCTTAAAGTATTTTGTTTTGATGTACCCAGCTCGTTAAGGATTTCTTTTAGGGATAAAGGTTGGTCACATAATAACAGATGAATTAAAGCGGAATGATAATTTATGCAAGCACTGATTTTTTTAAATTCGTGATTGTTCTTAGCGAAATTGTGCGGCAATACTTTGTCTCCAACAACAGTTGAATGGATTTGTTGGACATTTTTTTGTTCAGCCATAAAAACACGTCATTTTTCATCTGTGGAGTCACTTTGCTAGCGGGACTTAGTGTACGCATCATGTGATATGGATTTACACAGACCTCACACTTACAAGTGGGAAGAACTTTATCCTTGGTCTGCAGCTGAACTCCATAGAATTTAGAGTAAACAAATCTCCTTGGCCTCATAATAATCCCATCCGTGTCAACCAGCCGCTGAAACTGCTTAGGTAGAAGTAAGTGCTCCTCCTGGTTAAGACTTGGTTTGTTTTGCGCTAACCAAGCAGCAACTCTCTCGGAAGCACTTTTGGCTTCACGGTCCTCTTTTAAGCAAACAAGGCAAGCAAAGCGGCCAGCGACCGGATGCGAGCGTGTGAGATCCCTTGTGACGACAAGCGTGGGGGAACTTCTTTGGCAAGAGCAAGTAAGTCTGCTAAGGAACCCGAAGTCTTCGACCCTGTAAGAATCCAATTTATACGTTTTTAAGGGAAGGCCTTGGGTTTTTTGGTCGGATATAGGCGTCTGGACGACTAAGCCGAAGACAGAAAGTAAGGTCGGATCGGACACAGAATGTTTTTATTTAAACTAGAGCTCGCACAAAACTAGCACGGACTGCCTTGCTGGTAAAACCTTTTTTCTGTTTTAAAGGGTTATTTAACAAGTTTTGCGTGTCTCATGCGTCTAAAACCGCTTAGAAGAAGACGAAAATTTTCGTTTTTATTTATAGTAGTATATAACTTTATTTTTTATATATTTATAAGATTTAATTTTTAGAATTTTTTGTTAAGTCCTCGAGCCAACAAACTTTTTTCTTTAAAAAACGGGGGACAGACCTTGTGGACCCTCAGAATTATAGAATTTTGTTGTTATGTCTGTTATTATAAGAGCATTAAACTCTCTTTTCCTGTCAAATGGTTACTGTACAACCTGTAACTAAGGAAAAACTAGAAACAGAGTACTGGCAAGAATGCCGAAAAAAAGCTGCACTTTTAAACATACCTGCCTGGCAGCTGGCTGAAAATGGGTATAAACACAGAGAACTAGACAAACGGGACAACAATTGGTAGTATTCTGGGAACCTAGTTCATTTTAGTATGGGCACCCAAAAAACAAAAGCTGAGTTAAGAGAAAGATTTGCAGATATGTACAAAATGTACTTAGGAGGAAACTCGTACGAGCAGATAGGTAAGCATTACGGGGTAACACGAGAACGTGTTCGTCAGATTTTTAAAAGTTACAGCTCCCCAGAACAATATGCACAGATACAACAAAAAGTCCTAAGTCGACGTATCAGTCCTCGTCAGATCGAGACTATTTGCTCTCTAATCAAGCTGGGGGATTCTTGCAGCAAAATAGCAGAAACTTTAGGCTGCAGTGTTGACTGCATTAAACGTGTTTCCTCTAAGTATAAACTTCAAGAATTAGCAAAAGTAAACACATAGTAATTAAATTTAAAAAATTTTCCTAGTTAAGGGAGCGTAAAAAAAATAAAAACCTTAGAATGCTCAGGTAGTGTCTAAACTAAGGTAATTCTCGGGTAAATATACGATGGCAGCGTGTATACACTACCCTTCCAGAAAAGGTCTTCACGAGGCGAATTTTCGAGGTATAATTGAGTCTGTAACAGATATTATTTACACGGTAAGCGGTGTGGGAACTGTAAGCTTTATGTTAGACCCTAGCGGTTATGCCGCTAACTTTGACGGGGTCGTCCAAGTCTTAGAAGATTTAAATTTAACTATTTCAGGCATTTCTACACAGGCCTCAGCTGTTGTATCGGGTATTGTCGGGGGTTCTGGGGTATACATAACGGCGAGTGGGGGCTCCTCTGTAGTAAACATTGGGGTTGTCGGACAAGGGAGCACAAGCGTTACTTATAGCGGAAGTCAAGTTGTTATTTCTGGTTTAGTTACGAGTCCTACTACTATTTCTGGCGCACCTGGTTCTGGTTATAGCCCAGGGGCTCTCTGGTTCGACACTAATGAAGGGCGCTTATTTATATATGCAAGCGGAACAGGAGTTTCTGCAGATGGTTGGTATCAAACCAACTCTGAAGCTGTTGCGGTTAAATCAGAGGTACCTCCATCCGGTGCCGGTTTAAACGCACCTCCAAGAGATGGAACCTTATGGTTTAACCAACTTTTAGGTAATTTATTTGTTTATGACGCGACGAGCTCCGGTTGGTACGAAACGGGATCCATTCGAAACGCAGCTTATGGGGTTGCTTCTCCCGCCCCGAGTCAAGAGGGCAGTTTGTGGTATGACAGCGGTACAAGCGTTCTAAAAGTATGGAATGGCACAGCGTGGGTTTAATAGTATTATTCATTTACCAACCGCTGCTTAACTGTGTCAACCAAGTCTACAAATAATAAAATTGAGTCCAAACCTAAGCGGACTAAGCAGGGTGATGGCCTTCACTCCAAACCAAATCATGGGCGTAAAAAATCACGAGGCCAAGGTAAAGGCTAAAATTTATGTAAATGAGTTTTAAAAATGGCGCTAGTAAGTTTCAAGGCTTTAACTTCTATAACTGCAGGCCAGCCCGTAACGGTAGGGTCAGGGGGAACTATTTACCCTTCATCAGCTACAACTTTAACTAACGCAAAATGTGTAGGGATTGCGCTAGATTCAGCAAATCCGAGCGATCTTGTTAGAGTCGACAAAGATGGCATTCAATATCTTTTTTCAAGTCAAACCGCAGGGAGTATTCCTTTTCTCTCTATAACTTCGGGCGTAATAAAACCTACTTACACTAGTTTACAAACAGAAGTTAATGCTTCTGCTTACTCAGCTGTATATATTGTTTCGTTAGGTCGCGCTGTCTCCAGCTCTGGCATCAACATCGAAATTGAACAACCGATTTTTGTTAATACTCCTATTTAGAATTGGGTAGGAAGAGGTATGATTAACTTAGAAGTAAGCATCTAACTGGTTATGGCGGATAGGTCACTTTTCAACCGTAAATACACTTCTTTTACCCCAGCTGGCACTGAGGTGTGGCTTATTAATGGTACGGGAGTTACAACCTCTCTTTCCTCAACTCAAGTTTTTGTAGCAGGAACTAATTTAATACAAGGGGCAATTGTTTACGCGAGCGGAACACAAGTATTTCCTGCTAGCGCCCTGAGCGGGATAGCTGCTTTTAATTACGGAGCAATAGGCATAACTGCAGGTGCTGCAGGAGTTACATCAGGCGTAAGCGTCAATGTGGACGATGTAGTCACTGTATCGTCAGCTAATATAACAGCAGAAACTTCTTTAGTTCCAGGAGAATACTACTTTTTATCTAAGTACACAGGTCAAATTACTCGTTTTGTAACTGCTTCTGGTTCTATTACTGCGTCCGGAACAGATCAGTATCAAGCTTTAGTAAATGTAGGTAAAGCTTTAAGCACAACTGAACTTGAAGTTGAAATTACACCTCCAACTCTTTTGGTGTAAGGACGCTAAACTTAATTTAGAGTGTTAAAACCATGGCTGCTCGTAAACCACTAGTTATTGTTAGCGGACTCTTTTCAGAGTTACCTTCTGGCGATACTGTAGTTGCACTAGCAGCTAGTCCAAGTGGGCTTATTTACGTAGGTAGTGCTTTAGGAATTGATGGTTCAGCTCAAATTAGTGGTAACGCTGGTATTAGTACAGGTTTAACGGCACTTGCTTCAGGTAATGCTGCGCTTGTAAATGCCTCTACAGCTCAAGCCAGCGGAAATGCAGGTATCAGCACTGGTATTACAGCACTAGCGTCAGGTAATGCCGCGTTAGTTGTCGGGACTACTGCTTTAGCTTCAGGTAATGCGGGTATTAGTGCGGCACTAACGGCGCAGGCTTCTGGTAACGCAGCGTTAGTTGTAGGTGCAAATGCTTTATCCAGTGGTAATGCAGCCTTAGCCAGTGGTAACGCCGCTTTAAGCTCTTTAGCTAATAAATACGATAAAACAGGAGGGCCAATCAGTGGCTGCGTCGAAGTTCAAGGACAGTCGATAGGTACTATTAATACAATTACAAGCTCTGGCGTTCTTATAGTAGATTTTTCGAAAGGTAATAACTTTACAGTAACTTTAGGGACGAGCGCTACTTTTGCCAGTCCCTTAAATGCTAGCGGGGGCCAGTGTGGCGCTATAACAATTCGTCAAGATAATACAGGCAGTCGCACATTGGCATATAGCGGTAGCTGGGCCTTTCAAGGGGGAACCGCTCCTACTTTGACTACCGCAGCTAGTGGTATAGATGTTCTTGCCTACTTTGTTGTTGCACCGACTCGTGTTGTTGGTATTCTTACTGCAGCTTACTCTGGAGGTTCCCAGTGATACCTGGGTCAGCTAGTCCGTTTTTTCTCGGCGCTTCTAAGGCAACGGGAGGAGGAGCAGCGGGCTACCAGATAGAACGTTCGCTCAGATTCAATAGTAGTGACAGTGGTTTCTGTTCTAGGACCCCGGCAGTAGCGGGGAATAGAACCACTTGGACTTGGGCGGGGTGGGTGAAAAGATCACGAATATCCAATGACTACGACAGATTATTTGGTTCGGAGACAAGTGCTTCTACTGTAAGCACAATCAGGATCACAATGCTAAATCCGTATGAGGATTGTTTAGAGTTTCACCATAATGACGGTACAAACGTCTCCAATGTTACTACTGCAGCAAAACTTAGAGATCCAAGCGCTTGGTATCACATTGTTGTTTCTGTAGACACAACACAATCCACTAGCTCAAATAGAACAAAAATATACATTAATGGAGTGCAGCAGACACTGGCTGTATCTAACTATTTAAATCAAAATGTAAATACTTTTATTAACAGTACAAACGCGCAAAATATCGGCAGAAGTCAAAACTATGGATCCTATTTTAACGGATACATGGCCGACATCCACTTCATCGACGGGCAAGCTCTAACCCCCAGCAGTTTCACAGAAGTCAGTGCCACTACTGGGCAACTCATACCCAAGGC
>Ga0247844_1003455_pt1 | contig 23091 bp, 19 predicted proteins | sample LaCtaG_FD_192421 | JGI IMG/M metagenome (GOLD analysis project Ga0247844, IMG submission 192421) | Freshwater microbial communities from meromictic Lake La Cruz, Castile-La Mancha, Spain - LaCruzMarch201714.5m_1 | ecosystem: Environmental > Aquatic > Freshwater > Lake | place: Spain: Castile-La... | reverse complement strand
CATGATTGATAATTTGTTCACAAAACACAACGAAATAAATCAAAATAAGACCGAAATGAAATTGAATCATTTTGGATCAATAAGATTGTTGAAAAAAATAGGGTGTTTTCTTTCTGACACTAAATACTAAAAACAGCCAATCACATTTCTGTAATTGGCTGTCCTAGAAATCATATTGAAGTTATCAATCCTTACAACAACATTTCTTTAAGGTCTTTCTTTGTTCCGTTGAATTGGTTGAAATCTACATATCCTTTGATGCCATGCACCCTATATTTTTCGGTAGTTTGCCAAAAAGTCCAGTCACAGTCTGGTCTACCTCGATAATCCACTATCCAAAGTCTACATTTTGTGGGCAAATTACCTTTCACATACAGTTTATAATAGTTGAATGGGCAATAAATAATCGGGTATGTTTTTGTTTTAGCATAAATTGCCGAAACAAAATCCTTTAGCTCCTTTACGACCGACTCTTGCTTAGGCATTTTTTTAGCAAATTCAGCATCCAACACCAATGGTAAATCGCCACGTTGGTGCTTTGCGGTGGACAGAAAATTTTTAGCTTGAGTTTTTCCGCTGGTCATGTAGGTGAAAAAATGATAAGAACCAACGGGAATTTTCATTTCCCGAATTTTATTGTAATACTCGGCATATTTCGAGTCCTGAATAGTAGTGCCCTCTGTGGCTTTCACAAATATAAAACCCACTTCTTGATCCTTTATTTTTTCCCAGTCATAAACCTCTTGATAATGAGAAATATCAAGTCCCCATGTTTTATCTTGTTCATAAGCATAATTAGTCGGACTTTCAATCAATTTTCTTTTGGATACACAAGATTGTAGACCAATCATCAGTATCAATATTCTTAGTATATTTCTTTTCATCATTATTTAATATCTCATTTTCTAAAGAGATATTTTGAGTATTTTCAATTACTTGTTTTGCGTAATTTGTGAAGTGCTTAATTTAAAAATCAAATTCATTAAAAACAGCCAATTGCATTGCTGTAACTGGATGACAATAGTATTTTCAGTAAATACAAATGTCATTATTTTGTACCACTCTCAATAGGAAACAGACTGTGAGGTTTTATACTCAAAGCCGAATTGAAGAAATAAACAGTACCAAAAATGAATCCAATAAAGCATACAATGATAAGAAATTGAATTTTGGATATCTTTTGAATCTCTTGTCTGGATTTCACATCGCACACTTCACCCGGACAATACTGGGCTTTTTCTTTATAAAATAAGGAATACATTTTACAGCCCAAACAAATGCCAAATGCCGATTCGAAAAATAAGAAAATCAAACAAATGAGACAGATGATTCCCGAAATAACACTATATGAATTTAAGAGTACCATCAAGATGAACATGGTGGTTGCCAATACCAAACCGATTATCCATGAAAACTTTTTTTGTTTTGCACCAACGTATTCTGGGGTTTGATTACCCACAATCATTCGTCCAATTAATAAAGTAGGTGAGTATTTAGGATTGATGAGTACTCGAACGAGAAAATCGGTCAAGAAAATAGTAATACCATACTTTATAGGTAAAAAGTTCTCTTTAAATATTATTAGCATTAATGAGATAAACATCATTAGAAATAGAATACCTGCTGCTGCTCTTATCTCACGTTCATTTAATACTGGGATATCATAACCTTCTACAACTTCCCCAAATTTGAAACTGTTTTTCATTTCTATCTTTCAATTTTAGTTTATAAATATTGTAAAGGAGACCTAGTTTAGGGCTAACTTCAAAAACTATATTAATTTCGTTGGCTTTAACACCAAAATTTGCAATGCAAAAGCGATAAGTAACAGCCAATCACATTGCTGCAATTGGCTGTTTAAATTATTATTTTTAAATTATTAATTAATATTCATCCCAACTCTTAATCTTAATATCTTCCATACTCAGGGTACAGAATGCAGTGATAAAAGCTGAAGCAAGGCGGGCATTGGTCAACAATGGAATGTTGAAGTCAATAGAACCGCGACGAATGATATAATCGTTGGCTAATTCGCGTTTGGTGGTGTTTTTAGGAATGTTGATAACCAAATCAAATTGCTTGTTGGCAATCATTGATTTCACATTCAAATCACCTTCTTCGTCTGGCCAGTTAACTGCGGTTGCATGAACGCCATTCTCCTTCAAGAAACGTTGCGTGCCGCGTGTTGCAAATAGTTCATATCCTTTCTTTTGCAATAAAAGACAAGCATCAGAAAGTTCTACTTTCGATTTTGGTTCACCCGACGAAATCAGAATGCGTTTCTTTGGAATGCGATAACCAACAGAAAGTAATGATTTTAGGATTGCTTCCGAGAAATCGTCACCAATACAACCAACTTCACCAGTCGAAGCCATATCCACACCCAACACAGGGTCAGCTTGTTGCAAACGCGCAAATGAGAATTGTGAAGCTTTGATACCTACGTAATCAAGGTCGAAAGCCGATTTCTCTGGTTTTTCTACTTCCAATCCAAGCATTACCTTGGTTGCCAATTCGATAAAGTTTATTTTCAGAACTTTAGATACGAATGGGAAACTACGTGAAGAACGTAAGTTACATTCAATTACTTTGATATAATTGTCACGCGCCAAGAACTGGATATTGAAAGGTCCGGAGATGTTCAAGGATTTTGCAATTTCACTGGCAATTTTCTTGATTCGACGAATGGTCTCTACATAAATTTTTTGTGGAGGAAATTGCGTGGTTGCATCACCCGAGTGAACACCAGCAAATTCAACGTGCTCAGAAATGGCATAGACCAAAATCTCGCCGTTTTTAGCCACTGCATCAATTTCTATTTCTTTGCAACGCTCAATAAATTCCGAAATTACTACCGGGTGTTTTTTAGACACATCGGTTGCCAATTTCAGGAAGTTTTCCAATTGTGTAGAATCGTAACACACATTCATGGCTGCACCCGAAAGTACATACGACGGACGCACCAATACAGGGAATCCAATGCCTTTTACAAAGTCGTTTACATCATCAAATGTGGTCAATTCTTTCCAACGTGGCTGGTCAATTCCCAAGGTATCGAGCATCGACGAGAACTTGTGACGGTCTTCGGCCATATCGATATAATTGGCTTGCGTACCCAAAATTGTTACATCTTCGCCCGCCAGTTTCAATGCCAGATTATTTGGAATTTGTCCTCCGGTAGAAACGATAGTTCCCATTGGATTTTCCATGTCGATAATGTCCATCACGCGTTCAAAACTCAACTCGTCGAAGTACAATCGGTCGCACATATCGTAATCGGTCGAAACTGTTTCGGGATTGTAATTAATCATCACCGAGCGGAAACCTTCTTTGCGAATGGTCATCAAGGCATTCACCCCACACCAGTCGAACTCTACAGAAGAACCAATACGGTAAGCACCAGAACCCAGTACCACCACCGAACGATGGTCGCCCAGGTATTTCATATCAGAAGCAGTTCCACCATAAGTAAGATACAAATAATTGGTTTGCGCTGGATATTCTGCGGCAAGTGTGTCAATTTGTTTAACTACTGGCACAATACCACGACTTTTACGGTGCAAGCGTGTCAGTTTTATTTTGTCGTCAAGATCATCGCTTTCACATTTTGTTACCAAGCGGGTGATTTGGAAATCCGAAAATCCCATTTCTTTGGCACGACGTAAAACATCATCTGGTAATTCAGTCAACGAATTGAAAGTTTCTAATTCATGCTCTTTGTCAACAATGGCTTGTAATTTATATAAGAACCAACGGTCAATTTTAGTCAAATCATGCAGTCTATCAACGGTATAACCACTGTGAAGTGCTTGTGCCAAATAGAACACACGTTTATCGGTTGGTTGATTCAAAGCTGTATCTACATCATCGGCATAAAAATCTTTGTTGGCAACAAATCCGTGCATTCCAAGTCCAATCATACGCAAGCCTTTTTGGAAGGCTTCCTCAAAGTTGCGACCGATAGACATAATTTCGCCTACTGACTTCATGCTGCTTCCCAACTGACGAGAAACGCCTTGGAATTTACCTAAATCCCAACGAGGAATTTTACAAACAATATAATCGAGTGCTGGTTCAAAAAATGCTGAAGTATCTTTGGTTACTGAGTTTTTAAGTTCAGGTAAACCGTAGCCCAAACCAAGTTTTGCAGCCACAAAAGCCAAAGGATAACCTGTAGCTTTAGAAGCCAAGGCCGAAGAACGACTCAAACGAGCGTTCACTTCAATAACGCGGTAATCTTCAGAAACTGTATCGAAAGCATATTGCACATTACATTCACCCACAATGCCAATGTGGCGAATAATACGGATAGCCAATTCACGAAGTTTGTGATATTCGCGGTTGGTAAGCGTTTGCGAAGGTGCTACCACGATACTTTCGCCAGTATGAATTCCCAGCGGATCGAAGTTTTCCATATTACAAACCGTAATACAGTTGTCGTATTTATCACGCACTACTTCGTATTCAATTTCTTTCCAGCCTTTTAGCGATTTTTCTACCAATACTTGATGCGAATATGCAAAAGCTTTGGTTACCAATTCCACCATTTCTGCATCATTATCGCAGAAACCGCTTCCCATGCCACCCAAGGCATAAGCGGCACGCACAATTACTGGATAACCCAGTTCATTGGCAGCACGAATGGCATTTTCCAAGTCATTAACTGCTTCACTCTTGATGTATTTCACATCAATTTCTGACAGTTTTTGGTTGAAAATCTCACGGTCTTCTGTATCAATAATTGATTGAACAGGAGTTCCGAGAACTTTAATATTATATTTTTCGAAGATTTTATCTCTAAATAAAGCCACACCACAATTCAAAGCGGTTTGACCACCAAAAGAAAGGAATACACCATCCGGACGTTCTTTTTCAATAACGCGCTCAACAAAATCAGGCGTTACTGGCAAGAAATAAACCTTGTCGGCAATGCCTTCGGAAGTCTGAACAGTGGCAATGTTTGGATTGATAAGTACGGTTTCAATGCCTTCTTCTTTCAACGCTTTCAAAGCTTGTGAGCCTGAATAATCGAACTCGCCGGCTTCACCAATTTTCAACGCACCCGAACCAAGTACCAATACTTTTTTGATTTCGCCTTTGTTGATTTGTTTGTCAACGTGGGTAGTTTTCAATTTGGCAACACATTCTTCCTCAATTAATTGTGGAATGGTTTTGTCAGTTCCTTCGAGTGTGCGGATAAATACGTCGAATAAGAATTCGGTATCTGTTGGGCCAGAAGCAGCTTCGGGGTGAAATTGTGCCGAGAACCAAGGTTTCGTTTTGTGGCGAATACCTTCGTTGGTGCCATCATTCATATTCACGAACAATGATTCCCAATCGGCACTTAATGTTTTATTGTCAACGGCAAAACCGTGATTTTGTGAAGTGATAAACGCACGTTGCGTACCCACCAATTGCACTGGTTGGTTATGACTACGGTGACCGTATTTCAGTTTGTATGTTTTGGCACCACCAGCTACCGAAAGCAATTGATTACCCATACAAATTCCGAAAATCGGTTTGTTGGTAAGCATGGCAGTTTGAATATGACGAACAGTATCTTGCGCATATTCCGGGTCACCTGGGCCATTGGAGATAAATAAACCATCAAATTCGATGTGGTTGAAATCATAATCCCAAGGCACGCGAATCACGGTAGTATCGCGGTTTAGTAGGCAGCGAATAATGTTGTGTTTTACACCGCAATCCACCAAAAGAACGCGGTGTTTTCCTGTTCCGTAAGTAATTACTTCGGTGCAACTTACCTTTGCCACCTGGTTTTCATCATCGGGATTGATAAATTCAATGTCTTCTCCATCGGGGAAAATAAACTTGCCTTTCATCGTTCCTTTATCGCGAACCAACTTGGTAAGTTCACGCGTATCAACTCCAAAAATTCCGGGCACTTTATTCTCTATCAACCACTCGCTCAAGCCTTTTCCTGCATTCCAATGGCTATATTCAAAAGAAAAATCGGAAACAATCAGGCCTGAAGCTTGAATTTTTTCCGATTCATAATAAGTAGAAAGTCCGTCTTTGATGATGTCAGTAGGCACGCCGTAATTCCCAACCAAGGGAAACGTAATGGCTAATAATTGACCCGAATAAGAAGGGTCGGTCAAACTTTCTGGATATCCTACCATGGCGGTGTTAAAAACAACTTCGCCAGCAACAGGTTTTTCATAACCGAAAGATTTTCCTTTAAAAACGGTACCATCTTCTAAAACTAAATGGAGGGGCTTGTACTTCTGCATAAATATATTGTAGATTGTATAATTTTCTGCGTTCCATTTGGAAAGTCCAAATTTCTGCAAAAGTACTGCTTTTTTGAGTTTTGTGCAAGTTCTAAAGACGAGAATAATTCTTAAATTCGTTAAAGTTACTAACAAGTACATTCATTCATCGAACAGCATTTAAGAAGCGAATATAAAGAGAATAAATATGAGATTTTATATATGCGACTTCTATGTTTTGTGAATAAAATAATAGTGTTTAAAAAACTTTCTCGGATTAATTTACTCGATTGAAATCCATTTGACATTTCAGAAAAAGAGGACTTATTATAGCAGCTCTTCAACTATAAGTTAAAACAAGTTTACCAACACATACATTTAACTAAACCAAAATAAAAATCACACATTAATACTCATTTAAAAACATTTCTGGCATTATTATTGTTAATTGAAATCTTAATACAGACATTTCAATTTTCAAAATTTGAGTATTCACCCTTCAATTTATAAACAATGAAAAACAAATCCCTTCTAAAATTTGTATCAATTGCATTGGTAACCAGCATTTTATTTGCTAGCTGTGCCAGTTCTACGTTAATTCAATCGTATCCCTCGGGCGCTAAGGTGTATATCGATGGTGAACCAACCGGAGTTACTCCATATTGGCATTCAGACACCAAAATTACAGGAAGCATTACCAATGTAGATTTGGTAAAAGATGGTTTTGAGCCATTGTACACTTCATTTACTAAAACGGAACAAGTAAATGTTAGTGCAATAGTAGGAGGTTTTCTCCTTTGGCCAATTTTTTTATGGGACAATGGAATACAAACCGACACACAATTATGAATTGACTCCACTTAAATTTCAATCGAATGTAGATTCTACTCAACTGGGAAATTTGCAAACCACTGAGCAACAAGTTTCAGGTCAAGCTATTTCTCCTAAAATTCAACGATTAAAAAAATTAAAAGAATTACTTGATGAAAAAGTAATAACCAACGAGGATTTTGAGAAACAAAAACAAAAGATTTTGGATGAGAAATAATTCTTGCTATAATTCATAAAAAACTTAATCCCTTTGTTATTAACGACAAGGGGATTTTTTCATCAAAATTCATTCCTGCAATTTTTAATTGAATTTTTGAGTAAAACCATTATCTTTGCACAATAATTAAATGTAAATCGACCCACAAAATGATTGATTACTCTAAAGTACCTTCGCCTTGTTTTGTTCTTGATGAAGCTGCATTTCGCAAAAATCTAGCGTTAATTAAGTCCGTAAAAGAGCGAGCTGGAGTTGAAATAATACTTGCTTTCAAAGCCTTTGCCATGTGGAGTGTATTTCCAATTGTACGTGAATATATTCCTTATTCTACGGCCAGTTCATTGGCCGAAGCACGTTTGGCTCGTGATGAAATGGGGAGCTTGGCACATACTTATGGCCCTGCATATACCGACAAGGAATTCCCCGAAATAATGTCTTGCAGTAGTCATATTACATTCAATTCATTAAATCAGTTTCAAAGGTTTTATCCTCAAAGTCAGTTTAATAATATCTCATGTGGATTACGAATTAATCCAGAGTTTTCGGATGTAGAAACTGATTTGTACAATCCGTGTGCACCGGGTTCGCGCTTGGGAGTGGTAGCTGAATTGCTGGGCGACAAACTTCCTGATGGAGTAGAAGGTCTTCATTTTCACACACTTTGCGAATCAAACTCATACGACTTGGAAAGAACACTGAACGTGGTGGAAGAAAAATTCGGAAAATACTTCTCTCAAATTAAATGGCTCAATATGGGCGGTGGACATTTGATGACACGCGAAGATTACGATGTAGAACATTTAATCAAATTACTACTTGCATATAAAGCAAAATATCCACATTTACAGTTGATTTTGGAACCTGGAAGCGCTTTTGCATGGCGTACGGGTGTGTTGGTTTCGTCGGTTGTGGATTTAGTTGAAAACAAAGGCATCAAAACCGCCATGCTCGATGTTTCTTTTTCGTGCCACATGCCCGATTGTCTGGAAATGCCATACAAACCTGCCATTGTGGGTGCTACTGATCCAATTCCGGGCAAACCAACTTACCGAATGGGCGGAAATAGCTGCTTATCTGGCGATTTCTTTGGTGACTGGTCATTTGATAATGAATTAAAAATTGGCGACCGCATCGTGTTTGAAGACATGATGCATTATACAATGGTGAAAACGACTATGTTCAATGGCGTTACGCATCCTAGTTTGGGTATTTGGAAAATACAAAATGAGTTCAAACTCATTCGAAAATTTGGTTACGAGGATTATAGAAATAGAATGTCATAAATGATTTAGGATTTCAATTTAGTTAAGCATTGACACATTATTAACTCTAAAAAAGCTACAAAAATGGAAAATCTTCAAAATTTCGCTGAGACTTTGGGTTGGTTAGTACCTATAATTGTTATTTTGGCGCTATGGGATGCCGTTTGGAAAATGATTGGATTGTGGAAAGCGGGTAGAAACAATCATCTTACCTGGTTTATTTGCATTGCCATTTTTAACACCTTAGGTATTTTGCCCATCATTTACATTTTGACACATAAAAATACGGCTGAAAATGAATAAAGTTTTATCATTAATTTTCAACTCTCTTTTATCTTAATCATATCCTTGCATAGTTCACAAATTATTGCTGCTTAATTTCACATCAATATTTGATTTAAATGTTTGACAAATCCTAAAAAAGCTTCACGAATCGTGAAGCTTTTTTTATAGATAAATGATTCATTATTTATGCATTTTCTATTACTTTGAATGTTGAGTGGGAACAATAAAAAGCGGAATGGTGCTGCGATGCAATACTTTTTCGGTTACACTTCCCATCAGTATTTCCTCCAACCAACGCCTGCTGTGTGAACCCATAACTATCACATCCGCATTAATTTCCTTGGCAGCTTTTAGAATCATATCAGCAGCATCTCCTTCTTTTATAAGTGTTTGCAGAGTAGAATCGTCCAAATGAATTTTTATTTTATCAAGGTATTTTTGTGATTCAACTTTAGGTTCTTCACTTTCTGTATTAAATAATAAAGGTGAAACAATGAATCCTGTATACCCCATTATTGGAAAATTACCCTTTGTATAATATGATCCGTCTACAATTACATGCAACAAAGAAACCTCGGCAGCCATTGTTTTGGCCAATGAATAACCAAATTCAGCCACTTTTTGTGCTGTTGGGTCTAGATCCACAGCAATCAGTACTTTTTTCATTTCAATAGCTTCCATAATCGTTGATTTTTATAATTTGAGTATGAATAAACTTAGCTTTGGGCTGTTTGGGCTGTTTGGTAAAATCAGCAATACTACTTTCCCTACATAACTAAAACACTCGTAATTTACTTTCGTTCAGTCTGAATCACAATTTATTATCGGAAAATTTAGTATGTGTTTCAAACGATTGGTTTCAAACGCTATTGAATTCGGAAATGATACATTATTCTCACATTGTAAATTTTTATTCCAAAATTAATATTGTGACTGACAGAAAACTTAGAATAGAATTGGGTAAAATTTCTTAACCTACTTAATATGTTATTATTCTGAATTACTTTAATTTAAACATCATATTTTTGCATAGATAATATAATTTCACAATTACTCAAAAATGGCTATTAGTTGTATTTATAACAAGTTCTACTTATTCAAAATACATTTTCGCTGAATTCATTTTCATACAATGTCTTATTAATATATCTTTGTATCATAATAAAAAATTAATCAACCAAAATTAAATACTATAGCCATGACACTCAAGAAAAATATTGCAACTAGCGAAGAAGGTTTTGTTTTTAATCCCGGCACTGGTGATTCATTTTCTACCAACACTATAGGTGGCGACATCATTGCTTTATTGAAAGAAAATAGACCTCAAAAGGAAATTATAGAAATCATTTGCAGTAAGTATGATGTGGATGAAAATCAGTTCGAAAGAGACTTGGACGATTTTGAATCTCAATTGAAGGATTATTCAATTATAGATTGAAAACAATTTGAAAATTTAAGAATTTGAAAATTTGAGTGTTCAAATTGAATAAAAACAACCACAACGTGGTTAAACTTGCCTACCGGCAGGTAGGTGTAATTAGCCATTTATGAAATACATGGTTTGAAAATTTGAGAGTTAAAGAAGACACAAATGAAAAATCAAGAAAATATAATAGACACTTCCGCAAAAAAGAAAATTGTAATAGCGGTTACTGCACTGAATGCCATTGATAGTCCTGGGCCAGGTGTGGCTGTAATTCGTGCCATTCGCGAATGTCCAGATTTTGAAGTCCGCATAATAGGATTGTCTTACGAAGCGCTAGAACCGGGTATATATATGCACGATTTGGTGGACAAAACCTACCAAATCCCCTACCCTTCGGCTGGAACTGATACGTTAATGGGTCGTTTGCTTCACATTCACGAGATTGAGAAATTGGATTTAATAATTCCAAATTTCGATGCCGAGCTTTTCAATTTTATCAAATTACGCGAAAAACTGGAGGAAATTGGAATACATACTTTCTTACCCGATTTAGATCAATTTGAAGCCCGAGATAAGATAAAGCTCTATGAATTTGGCAAAAAACATGATTTGATGGTTCCGGCTGATAAAATTATTTTTAATGCCAAAGAACTGGATGAAGTGGCCGAAGAATTGAATTATCCATTGGTGGTAAAAGGTAAATTTTATGATGCCATTATTGCCAACACATTAGAACAAGCACAAAAAGCATTCTATAAAATTCAAGCCAAATGGGGACTTCCCATTATCGTACAGGAGTTTATAAATGGAACTGAAATAAACATAGCCGCTTTGGGCGATGGCGAAGGAAATGCAATCAGCGTAATTCCAATGCGTAAACTATACATTACCGACAAAGGGAAAGCCTGGGCGGGCATCACGTTGGATGATGATTCGTACATTGAACTGGCTCGAAAATTCATAAAAGTAACCAAATGGCGTGGTGGATGTGAGTTGGAAATCATGCAAACGGCTGATGGAAAACCTTACATCATGGAGGTGAATCCACGCTTTCCGGCTTGGATTTACTTAACAGCAGCTGCAGGACAAAATCAACCAGCTTCATTGGTAAAAATGGCATTGGGACAAAAAGTGAAGCCATTTAAAGATTACGAAGTAGGCAAAATTTTCATTCGTTATGCCTGGGATTTGATTACCAACATCAACGAATTTCAGAAGATTTCGGGAACGGGAGAGTTGTAGCCCCCTAAATCCCCCGAAAAAGGGGGACTTAAAGACGCAGTTATAAAAATAAAAAATCAATACTAACTAAAATTCCCCCTTCGGGGAATGAAAGGGGCTTATCACAATGGAAAAGACAAGATACGAACGACCAATTATTCAGAAAATGAATACTGGACTAATGAATAAATTTGGCACACGTACAGAGTACGAGCCAGTTACGCACATTGAAAGTGTAACAATAAAAAACCTTATCAGGGATTATGGAACGCCACTTTTTGTGATTTCAGAAAAACAAATCCGTAGGAATTATCAGAATGCAACCCGCATTTTCAAAACTCGCTACCCAAAAGTACAGTTTGCATGGTCGTACAAAACCAACTACATGAACGCAGTATGTCAGATATTTCATCAGGAAGGATCGTGGGCAGAAGTAGTTTCGGGATTTGAATACGAGAAAGCCTTGCAGAATGGCGTTCCGGGCAACAAAATCATCTTCAACGGCCCCGACAAATCCGACGAACAATTGGTGAAAGCGGCTCAAAATAACTCACTGATTCACATCGACCATTTCGATGAATTGTATTCATTGATTCGCTTGAGTGAAGAAAATAATTTGAGACCCCGCGTGGCCATTCGTGTAAACATGGACACTGGAATTTATCCAAAATGGGACAGATTTGGATTCAACTTTGAAAACGGACAGGCATGGAACGCCATTACGCGCATTCTCAATTCCAACAACCTCGAATTAGTGGGTTTTCATTGCCACATCGGTACATTTATGTTGGCACCATCCGCTTATGCCATTGCCGCCACAAAATTGTGTGAACTATCATGGGGCATCAAAGAAAGATACAATAAAATCATTCAATATCTCGACCTCGGGGGTGGTTTCCCATCGGCTAACACTTTGAAAGGTGCCTATTTACCAGGTTCTGATACCATTCCATCTATCGACCAATTTGCTGACGCCATCACAGATGTAATTCTGCAATACGGATTCAAGCAAGATGAATTGCCATTGCTTATTCTTGAATCGGGTCGAGCGTTGATTGACGATGCCGGTTATTTATTGGGCTCGGTACTTGCTACCAAACGCCTTTCGGACGGTCGAAGATCCACAGTGCTCAACTTTGGCGTAAATACATTGTTCACAGCATTTTGGTATGACCACAAAATTAGTCCGGCACAAGCTTTTGGCAGCCACACAGAAGAAATGGTGATGTACGGCCCACTCTGCATGAACATTGATGTAGTTCGCGAAAGTATCACTTTCCCATTGTTGCAAAAGGGCGATAACGTGGTGGTACACAAAGTGGGCGCTTATAATATGACGCAATGGATGCAGTTTATCACACTTCGCCCCAACATTGTATTGATTGACATTGAAAACAATGTGCACGTGATACGGAAAGCTGAAACATTGGACGATTTGCAAGCTAATGAGCTACTTCCAGAATATTTGATGAAAAATCCTTTGAAATAAATATCAATGTATAGGGGGGACAGGTTGCGACCTGTCCCTATATCCCAATGGAAATAAAAGAACACGAAACGACAAACGAATGAAAAATACTTTACGAAATTTAATTCTGCCCGCCATACTAAACAGCTATTCAGTGGTGTTCTTTTTCAACAATCAAGTTATGGGAGCCGTTATTTTGTTGGTTTCCTTTTTCAACTTTTTTGCTGGAATGAGTGGATTATTTGCAGTAATAATATCAGTTCTGATTGCCAACGGGATGGGTTTGGACAAATCGCAATTAAAACAAGGGCTATTTAGTTTCAACGCCCTATTTCTTGGTATGGGAATGGGAACTTTCTTCGACCCTAGCTTGGTGTTTTTCAGCCTATTAATACTTGCGGCACTCATAACACTTATTTTATCGGTTACATTAGGCGGTTGGCTCAACAAATATGGATTACCTGTGCTGAGCATTCCGTTTGTCATCACGTTTTGGTTTGTGGTTTTACCATCGTCGCTGTTCGAAAATCTTGGTTTGACGCAGCGTAACATCTATTGGATGAACGATGTGTATGCCTTGGGTGGAAATACTTTGCTCAACTTTTTTCAAACCATCGATACATTACCTTTACATAAAATGGTGGACATTTACCTCCGTTCATTGAGTTCCATTTTCTTTCAAAACAATATAATCGCGGGATCAGTGATAGCCATAATGCTACTTATCAATTCTCGCATTACATTTTCTTTGTCCATTATTGGATTCCTTTCGGCCTATTTCTTTGCGCAGTTTTCAGGTTCTGCGGCTGCCAGCATTACCTACTATAATATTGGTGCCAACTACATAATGGTGGCCATTGCCATGGGCGGTTTTTTTGCGATACCCTCTCGTTACTCCTATTTATGGACCATTTTGTTAGTGCCACTCACTTCGTTGGTATTGCTTTTTATGAATAAACTGTTGGGATTTATTCAGTTGCCAGTATTCTCGCTGCCTTTTTCGTTGGTTACTATATTTTTCCTTTACTTCCTTATTTTGCGCAAAAGCCCAACAAAGTTTCTTTTGACACCCATTCAATATTATTCTCCTGAAATAAATCTGTACACCTATAACAACAACAAAAGCCGCTTATTAAACTCGTACTATTTCCCATTTTACCTGCCATTTTGGGGCGAATGGACCGTTTCACAAGGGTATGACGGTGAATATACGCACAAAGGTGATTGGGGAAATGCTTTCGATTTCATGTTGAGGGACGATGAGGGAAAAACATATTCGGGCAGTGGCAATTTCTGTGAAAATTATTATTGCTACAACAAACCTGTTTTAGCACCTGCCGACGGCACAGTGGAGGAAATATACGATAACATTGACGATAACGAAATTGGCAAAGTAAACACCACCGAAAACTGGGGAAACACCATTATTATTAAGCATTTAACCGGACTTTACACCCAAATGAGCCACCTCAAAAAAGGTTCGTTCAAAGTAGCCAAAGGCGATACTGTGAAAGGTGGCGACATTGTGGCGCTATTAGGAAATTCGGGCCGCTCACCTCAACCACATTTACATTATCAGGTGCAGACAACTCCATTTTTGGGTTCTAAAACAATTGATTATCCTTTTGGATATTACCTTGAAAAGAAAAATGGAAAGGGTGAAATCACTCAGTTTGGCAAACCTGCTGAAGGAGATACAGTTTATGGGTTAGTAAACAATAACTTAGCAAAAAAAGCGTTTGACATTATGCCAAATTCAACTTTCATGTTCAGTTATTTAAATGAGAAAGGATTGGATAAGGTGGAGAAATGGGAATCGTACACCGATGCCTACAATTACAAATACCTTTATTGTAAAGAAACCGAATCGAGTGCGTTTTACGTAAACGATGGTTCCATGTTTTACTTTACGGCTTTTTATGGCGATAAAAAATCATTGCTTTACTACTTTTATCTCACAGCATACAAAGTGCTTTTGGGGAATTTTGAGGACATAGAATTGAAAGATGCCATGCCATTGCACATTATACGAAACAAGAGATTGGGAGTATTGTTGCATGACTTTGTGGCTCCGTTTTACAATTTCATGCGTGTTTCGTATTCAATTAAACTGTCAACATTAGACAATCCATTCGACACCGGATTGCTGGTTTTAAGCTCTAGTATTGATCTATCCGTATTTGGAAAATCACGCAACGAAAGCGCAAGTTCAATTACAATGAGTCAAAATCAAATTACCGAATTTAGCTATAAATCAAACAAAATCAATATCCGCGCAAAATGCATAAACTCATAATTATCACGATGTTATTTGTGACAATGGCTGTGCAGGCGCAAAAGCCCATCACGTTCCAATTGGCGGATAGTGTTAGTTATCAATATTATTTGGTGGGCGATTGGGACAAACTGATTAACTTTGGAAATGAAGCATTGGCACAAGACATTGAATTCAAAACTTTGTATCAACGCATGGGTTATGCCTACTTTGTGAAACAAAAATATTACGATGCTCAATCAAAATACAAAAAGGCTTTGAGTTTTGACAAGTCGGACGAAGGCACAAGGATGATGCTCTATTATTGCGGATTGAACATTGGCGACAATGCTGCAACAGGGTTTTATGCTGACAAATTGCCAAAAGAAACGCAACTAAAATTGGGAATAAACCCATTTAAAATAGTAAGTGCGGTGGATGTGGAGTATAATTTCAAAAAAAATTTGATAACCACTCGTTCCAATCCCAATTATTATCGTGTAGGAATTAAATCCAAACTTGGGAATCGATTGAATTTATATCAGACTATTTCTAAATACACCCAATCATTGACAAATCAAGTTATAAATCAAGTTGTAAGTACTAAATATGACACCACTTATCAAACGGTAAATCATAGACCTATCCCAGTTATAACGTCATACAAAGACACAACTTATGCTACAACAAATAAAACTTCAGCAACAACGCAAATTGAATATTATGCTGCATTAAATTGGGTAATGAGTGCTAATTCAGCATTGGAAGTGGGTTATCATTTTGTAAATACCAAAGTGGATACACAAACATTTCCTGGCAATATGTTTTTTGCCAAACTATCTACCAAAATTGATAGATTTCAATTTGCAGTTAATAGTTCTATCTTGACTAATTCGATGGATACTTGCACACAGATAGGGTTAAGCGCGGGTTATACGATACCAGGAAGTGCAAATGTCTATTTGAAGAGTGCAATAAATGGTTTGAGACAGCAATCCAAAACCTTTGTGAAAGATGCAAATGGAGCCTACGTATACGAGACAACTGGAGCTTATAAATATGATTACAGCACTAGCAACCACATTATTTTTACCCAAACAATAGGTGCTCAAATTTTGAAACCGTTATGGGGGGAAGGATACATAACATTGGGAAATCTGAAAAACTACAACGACAACAATGGACTTTATCTCTACAACTCGGTGGATGCAACCAAGTTTAGAACTGGTTTATCCTTGTTCTATATTTTCAACAAAAACATTTCATTTGTTGGCAATTATACTTATGACAAAAAAGAATTAATTAATACAAGTAGCACAATTTATAATTATAATCAACATTCATTTTCAGGAGGAATAATATGGAAACTTTAAAAAAAATCACGTTCTCGGTAAGTTTTGCATTTTTATTTACATGCGTTATGGCTCAAAGTGCCAAAGTAAATCAAGATGCGTTCTCAAAAAGTTATGTAGCGGAACAAGCCGGCGATTTCAATAGTGCCATCAATAGTTTAAAAGCTGTTTACAAATCAGACAGTTACGTGGTGAACATCCGTTTGGGATGGCTTTATTACAATGCCAAGCTATATGCAGAATCCATTAAGTATTACGACATTGCCATAGCGTTAAAGCCGTATGCCATCGAAGCACGATTTGGTTGCGTAAAACCATTAAGCGCCATCGAAAATTGGGAAAAAGTGAAAGGACATTATATTCAGATTCTAAAAATTGACCCACAAAATACGGTAGCCAATTATTGGTTGGGCGTAATATATTACAACAGAAAAGAATATGCCAGTGCTTGCAACCATTTTGGCAAAAACATCAATCTTTATCCATTGGATTACGACTCGGTAATTATGTTGGCATGGTCCAAACTGAATAGTGGCAAACCTGCAGATGCTAGCATTTTATTCAATCAAGCATTGATAATTCGTCCTGCAGACAGTTCTGCTTTGTCAGGTTTGAAGCAGATTCGGTAATTATGAATCATTCGGAGTGCGACCTGGAGTTGCGCCCCGATTGATTCGAACTACTCGTATTTATGCATTTTGTCGTCAATGCTCACATCTCCTTTTGACGTTTGTATTTTAATATAAGTCATCATGCTGTCGGCACCCGCTTCATAGCATGCTTCTTGGGCTTGTTTTACTACTTCCATTATCTCATCATAATTTCCTTCCATCACGGTCTCAAATGGTGTAACTTTGTATCGCAGACCAGAAGCAGCAATAACTTCAATGGCTTTATCTACTATTTCATAAGGGTGTATGGTAGCAGAAGTTGGAAGTACTTGCAATGCGATATTCACTGTTTTATTCATCTTTTTGGTTTTTTAATTCTTAATTATGTACGATAATAGGGATTATAAATTGTGTTTACTTATTCATAACCAAAATAGGTGGTTACCTAAAAAATTGACAAGTATTTGTCTATTGGGTCTATAGTGGTAAAAATTATTCTATTGATTTGTGCTAGTAAAGTAGAATTCTTCATTTATTTCATACTAGAAATTCAAAAAGCAAAAAAGCGTCTATATTTTCATACAGACGCTTTTACTGGCGGAAGCTACGAGATTCGAACTCGTGGTACGGTTGCCCGTACGTCAGTTTAGCAAACTGGTGGTTTCAGCCACTCACCCAAACTTCCCTTCACTTTTTTTGCTTTAGCGAGTGCAAAGATAGAAAAGACTTTTCAATTTGCCAAACCATTTCTTTTATTTACATTTTATATTTCTAAATTAAAATTTTAAAGAATAGACTTTCTGTATATTAGACTTGAAAAATGGTTTAAAATTAATTGCTTTTTGTTTCAACTTTTATTTTTATCAAAACAATTGCCTATTTTTGCGCTTCAATTTAAAATTATCATTACCCTGAAAGCATTATGAAAAAGACAAAAACTGAACCAAAGAAAGCCAAGAAAGTGAATAAATACTTCAAATGGTCTGTTTATCTGGTTATTACCATTTTTATTTACTTCGCATACATTTTGTTTATGCCAAATATATTCCCGCGCACTGAGGAAAAAGCATATTTGTGCATTCCTGACAGTAGCACATTCAGCGATGTGGTAAACAAACTTGAAAAGGATGCTAAAGTGGGCAATACGTTGGCATTTAAACAAGTAGCAGCTTTACTTCAATATGGAGCTAAGATTCGGTCGGGACGCTACGAACTAAAATCGGGCATGAACAACTTTCAATTGGTACGGATTTTACGAAGTGGCCGACAAACTCCCGTGAAGTTATCGTTCAACAACATACGCACCAAAGAGCAATTGGCCAGTCGATTAGGATTGCAGTTGATGGCTGATTCTACAAGTATTTTGAACTTATTAAACGACTCCGCTTTTTTGACTACTTACAACTTGAATCCAAACACTTCCATTTCGCTTTTCATTCCCAATACTTATGAAGTTTTTTGGAATATAAATGCCAAAGAACTTTTCACTCGCATGAACAAGGAATATTCCACTTTCTGGACTGAGGAAAGAAAAGCAAAGGCAGCCGCTATTCCACTTTCCCAGAGTGAGGTAAGCGCATTGGCTTCTATTGTGGAGGAAGAAACGAATAATAAAACCGACCGCCCAATGGTGGCAGGATTATACATCAACCGGTTAAGACTGAAAATGCCATTGCAAGCTGACCCAACCGTGAAATTTGCGTTGGGCGATTTCAGCATCAAGCGGATTCTATTTGGTCATTTACGCACCAATTCTCCTTATAATACCTACAAAAACATTGGGTTACCTCCCGGTCCAATTAGGGTTGCAACTCCCAACGGTATCGATGCCGTACTCAATTACAGTCATCACAACTATATTTACATGTGCGCTTCAGAAACATTAAATGGTGAACATAAATTTGCCGTTACCTGGGAAGAACACAAAATAAATGCTGCAAAATACCAGAAGGAGCTGAACAACAGGAAGATATTTTAAAAAGAAATACCAGTCTAATTGAATTGAAATACAAAGGATTGCAACTCGTCATTGTTTTATCCAGCTAATATACAACATGAACATAACAACATCATTTTCTGAAATCAACCGGCTTGCAGTCATTGCTGTTATCATTTTATCATTCGGACTGGGTGCGCTTTGGCATTCGAAACTCCTGTTTGGTAAAGCTTGGGCTGAAGACTCAAAAACAAAATACAACTCCGATTATCATGGCAACCCGTTGGTAGTATTTGGGCTTTCGGCATTGCTGCATGCCGTTGCAGTTATTGGATTAGCCATGTTCATTGGCAGTGATTCCAATGCTTTAGAAGGTATGTTGAAAGGATTGGTGGTAAGCACGATATGGGTCTCCACAAGTATTGGGGTAACTTACATTTTTGTAAGTCGCAGCTTCCGTTTATTTCTTATTGATGCTGGATTTTACGTTGTATTTCTTTCTTTGGCAGGATTAATTCTTGGTGCACTATAAATTGAAAGGCGTAAAATTATCCGACTTTACATACCCTTAGAAAACAAATAAAGAGTAGAACTCGGTACTGATAACTATTAGGATTACTGAATTAATACGGATTAAAAAAACACAGGCATTTTTGATTTTGCTCTTAAAATCAATTTACTCAGTAAATTTAATATCCGTTTTTTATCCGCTTCATCAGCGAATCCCGATAGCTATTCGCGGACGCGTTCAATTCTTAATTCTTTTGTTTCATTACATTTTAAATCCTGTAATTTAAGGAATGAGAAACTACCAATTCAATATCACTTTACCGCACTGGGCACTTTCCATTACATCAAATCCTATCTGAAAATCATCAATCTCAAATCGATGTGTAATGACTGGTGTCAAATCAATTCCCGTAATGAGCATTTGTTCCATTTGGTACCATGTTTCCCACATTTCGCGTCCATAGATTCCTTTCAAAGTCAATGCCTTAAAAATTATTTTGTCCCAATTAACGGTGGTTGAATTGGGCAGAATTCCCAACAATGCAATCTTGGAACCATTGTACATATTTTCGATCATGCTTTCAAAGGCAATGGGCGAGCCCGACATTTCCAACCCAATATCAAATCCGTGCATTTTCAAGTCCTTCACCGCCTGTTCTATGGTTTCACCTTTACTCGGGTTGATAGTGAGTGTAGCGCCCATTTGTTTGGCAATATTCAATCTATATTCACTAATATCACTCACCACTATATTTCGTGCACCTGCAAAACGACAAATAGCCGTTGCCATTATTCCAATAAGACCAGCACCCGTAATCAGCACATCCTCGGCAATTAGCGGAAACGACAATGCGGTATGGGTAGCATTGCCAAAAGGATCCATGATGGCCGCCATTTCGTCTGAAATACGAGCATCCAAATGTACCACATTTTCGGCAGGCAACGATAGGAACTCAGCAAAAGCCCCATCGCGGTTCACTCCCACTCCAATGGTATTCTCGCACACGTGCAACTTTCCACGTCTACAATTCCGACAATGTCCGCAAGCAATATGACCTTCACCCGTTACTCTGTCACCAATGTGAATATTCTTCACGCCTCGGCCTTTATCTACTACAATACCCACATACTCGTGGCCAATGGTCATGGGCGTTTTTATAGTGCGTGCCGACCAGTCGTCCCATTTATAAATATGTAAATCGGTACCACAAATAGCGGTTTTTTTTATCTGAATCAACACATCATTGATTCCAACGTGTGGCATTGGAATTTCTTCCATCCAAATTCCCTTTTCGGGACGAAGTTTTACAAGTGCTTTCATTTTTTTTAAGTCTAATGACTAATCCCGATAGCTATCAGCGATTTTATCAATATAAAATATGAAGTTTATATGAGTTTTTATTGCAGATAATCTGCAATTTATTATTTAAAAAGCTATAATAATATCTGGCGGAGCAAAAAAATGAAATCTCTTGAAAAATAGCATATTCTCAGTCTAAAGTAATTTGAATTATTTGATTAAACATATTATCAATTTAATGCCGCCACATTTTATGTTAGTTTAGCGTTTTATTTTTCAGATATTTATAAGAAAAAATGTTTTTTTGAACGCTAAGAGCGCTAAGACACAAAGACGCAAAGTTTTCATTTACAATGTATTTCTCTTGGCGTCTTAGCAACTTTGTGTCTTTGCGTTCAAAAAACTTTAATTTGAATGTGTCACACAAATCATTTTACTAAAGCAAATAACCAAAATAAAATCACTGATAGCTATCGGGACAAAGGTCTAAAGTCTATACAAATTCACATTATCAAATCCCATCATTAACTAATTAGCAAATTACCGAATTAACTAATTAACACATTGTCAAATTCTTTCATTTCTTCATTCTTACATTATCATATTATCACATTAACCCATTATCTCATTATCCTATCACATTCATTTCTCTCCCCACCTTGATAAACGCCGCAATACACTTATCCAAATGCTCCCGCTCATGCGATGCCGAAATTTGAACCCGAATACGAGCCTGCCCCTTCGCCACAACCGGAAAATAGAACCCAATCACATAAATTCCTTCTTCCAACAGTCGTGTAGCCATTTCTTGCGACAACTTGGCATCGTACAGCATTACTGCACAAATTGCTGATTCGGTAGGTTTAATATCAAATCCGGCACACTTCATTTTTTCAACAAAATAAGCCGTGTTCTGGTGCAATTTTATTTGTAATTCGTTGCTTTCGTCCATCATTTCAAACATCCGAATTCCGGCAGCTGCCACCATGGGCGGTATGGAATTGGAAAACAAATAAGGTCGTGAACGCTGACGAAGCAAGTCAATAATTTCTTTCTTCCCGGTTGTAAATCCACCAATGGCACCACCAAAAGCTTTGCCCAAAGTACCAGTAATAATTTCTATTTTACTGCGCAAATGAAAACGTTCGGTCACTCCTCGCCCGGTTTCACCCACCACACCTGCCGAGTGTGATTCGTCCACCATCACCATAGCATTATATTTTTCGGCCAAAGCGTAAATCTTATCCAGCGGCGCCACATTGCCGTCCATCGAAAAAACGCCATCAGTTACAATAAGCCTGAAACGTTGTGCCTGAGCCGCTTTCAACTGATTTTCCAAATCCTCCATATCCGCATTTGCATATCGATAACGTTGCGCTTTGCAAAGTCTTACCCCATCAATGATAGAGGCATGGTTCAACGCATCGGAAATGATGGCATCGGCCTCGTTCAGCAACGGTTCAAAAACACCTCCGTTGGCATCAAAGCAAGCTGCATACAAAATCGTATCTTCAGTTCCAAAAAAGCGGGCAATGGAAGCCTCCAATTGTTTATGAATATCTTGCGTACCACAAATAAAACGGACCGACGAAACCCCGTAGCCATGCGTTTCCAAAGCCTTACTGGCAGCGGCTTTCAAAGCCGGATGGTTGGACAAACCCAAATAATTGTTGGCACAAAAGTTCAACACTTCTTTTCCATCCGCAATGCGAATAACAGCACCCTGTGGAGAAATAATAATCCGTTCATTTTTGTACAAACCCGCCTGTTCGATATTGGTGAGTTCTGCTTGCAAATGCAATTTATAATTTTGATACATAATTATTATATTTATTGTAGAGTAATCCTTTAGGAATCTACTTTGGATGCATTGATTTTTTTCAATAATTTCTTTCAATAATCAAACGATGAACTATATAAAGTGTGAAACTCATTTATCACTAATCGTCAACCATACCCTATAATATAGTAATTGATTTTTGCCTCTAGTAAATCAAATATTGCTTACACAAAAATACGCTTTTGTATTGAATAATTATGTATTAATCATTCATTATTTATTGAAGTCGTCTTGACTTTTTTAGGAGTATAAACAATATTTAAAAGAAGGGAACGTTTTGTATGCGACAAAACAACAATAACATTCCCTTCATGGTGTACCAAGTACTTGACAAAGATACAATAA
>Ga0247844_1003452_pt1 | contig 23113 bp, 17 predicted proteins | sample LaCtaG_FD_192421 | JGI IMG/M metagenome (GOLD analysis project Ga0247844, IMG submission 192421) | Freshwater microbial communities from meromictic Lake La Cruz, Castile-La Mancha, Spain - LaCruzMarch201714.5m_1 | ecosystem: Environmental > Aquatic > Freshwater > Lake | place: Spain: Castile-La... | reverse complement strand
GTGATGGTAGGCTTTTGCCATAATAGTCTCCTTGATTCGTACCTTGAGACTATCAACTTTCCGTGACTCACTCTAGCTTTTTTTCTAGTTTATAACCAGTGTTGCACTTCGAGGTTGAAAGGGCGTTTTATAATCGCTTTCCCATTTTTCGGGGAGAGGCGTCCCTTTGATCAGGAGTTTCAACATCCGTTTGATCAGAAGGTTTAACATCCGGCAGCTTTCGTTTTTTAGACGCCTCAGGGGCTTTTTCAGACGGCTTTACTTGTTTAAATGGATTTAGGAACATTCCTCTAGCAGAAGGCAGCGCAGCTCCTGCAACACATTTAAATAGCGCAGCTAATTGAGCCGGATTTTTAGGGAGAGGTATATGAGCAACAGTGTGATGAAGCTCAATAGCTCTTTGGGTAATTAAACGTCGGAGCATCTGTGCATGTTTTGGAAGAGACTTGACAATTTGTGGCTCTCCCGTTTCCAAACCTGGAACAAGCCTTGATAATTCCGAACCTGAAACAGGCCTTGATAATAAAGCTGAAAATCTATCTTCTTTTAAAGTTTTAAAGAAAGTCGTCTTCTTCACTGGCTGTCCATGGTTTCCAGCGATTGTGTCTTTATAATTCAATATTTTGGAGACCAAGAGAGCAGTTAAGGCGGTCATAGAACAAGCTGCCACGGACACTAATGCTTGCTGTTTAATAACTTGAGCCTCTCTCAACACCCACAAGGGATTTATGAGTCGTCGTTGTGCTGGGGGGAATAAATTTCTAATACGGTGATATTCCTCTTTACTACTAGCATCAATGAAAATTTCCTTAAGATTTTTACACCCGTCAAATGCTGAAGGATGTAATATTGTCACAGAGCCATGAATAGTGACTTTGGTTAAGCCGGTGCAATTACGGAATGCGCCTTGACCTATATGTTCCACAGATTTAGGGATGGTCACTTGGGTTAAGCTGGTGCAACCATGGAATGCGCAATCATCTATATGTTTCACAGAGTCAGGAATGGTCACATGGGTTAAGCCGCGGCAATTCAGGAATGCGCAATCACCTATATGTTTCACAGAGTCAGGGATGGTCACTTGGGTTAAGCTGGTGCAATTACGGAATGCGCCACCACCTATATGTTCCACAGATTTAGGGATGGTCACTTGGGTTAAGCTTTCGCAAGCCAGGAATGCGCCTTGACCTATATGTTTCACAGAGTCAGGAATGGTCACATGGGTTAAGCCGCGGCAATTCAGGAATGCGCTATCACCTATATGTACCACGGTGTCTGGAAATATAAATTCTCCATAGAGACGCCCTTTTTGATATCGATGTTGAAGGTCATGATTCGTGACTCGTAAAAGCTCTGTTTTATCTGCCGATAGTTCCATTATTAACCTCTTGTCTGATTTAAACATGACTAACTGTTCTATATACTAAAATATAGTGCACTTTTTGAACATCGCCCAGGTGTATCATACTAAAAAATACATTTATTTTTTGTAACCATTCAGGCTCTTCTGCGCATCTGTAGGTAGTGGAACCCGCGCTGGATAAGGGTTAGAATGCGGCACCCAAATTAAAATGTCACGTAAATCATGAGTCAAATCACCCGGCTCTTCTGCGCATCTGTAGAAATTCATCATGCGTAAATTTCGAATCCCTGAAAGTCTAGAAACAGGCGCTGAAAAATAGTTTTAACAGCCGAGAATCCGTAGCATCGTCTTTTGGCCACTTTGATTTTATTATTCATTCCCTCTACAAAGCCGCTGTTTTTTCGTTTTTTAAAATAATTGACGATATAAGGTTTGTATTTTCCAAGCGTTGAAATAAATCCATCGAAACAAGTTACTGCACTTTTTTCAACCTTTTTAACCCATCTGTTTAGTTTAGCCATCCCTGACTTTCTTCCGCAGTGTGTGTTGAAAATGCTGGTTAACTTTAGGGCGTAGCTATGAGCTTGCTTGAGTTTGTAGGAGTCTTTATATAACAACGCTAACTTTGATTTATCCGCATCAGACAAGCATTCATGCTGCTTGCGTAATATCCACATCATACCTTCTAACTTAGCATACTCATCAGCATCAAGCTCTGATTTAAGGAGTTTCATTTCCTTTATTCTAAGCTTATCAAGCGGTTTTCTATATAATTTTGCGACATGATATCTATCTATTACAACAGCTTGTGGACCAACGACTTCAATGGCAGCATAGACAAACGCATCATGCATGTCGGTGCAAACGCTTTTGACTGTTTTTTGTAATCGTAGTGGAATGGACTCAAAAAAAGATTTTATATCAGCCTTGCCTCGCCCTTCAATCACGGCAAGCACACGTATTCTGCCATCATTTAATCGCGCACTAATGATGGTCATGTATTCGTCATGCCCTTTTTTTAAAGCGATTTCATCAATCCCTAGCGTATCCAGTGATTTAAAATTACTCCAATCAACATGCCCTATAATAAGCCTGTCTAAAGCCGCCTGAATGACTTTGTGACCCAATTTTTCTTTCATTGAAACGTCATGAATTGTGCTGTGAATCAAGCTACGCATTATGTATTCTTCGAGCCCTTTGGTGATCGTAGCATTACGGTCAGCCCAGTCATATTGCTCTGTTGTCGTGGGGTGATCATCACACTGCTCGCAAATATATCGGACCGGCACAATTTCCAAATAGACCGGTTGAACAAAAATCGGCAGGTGTCGAATCCTTCTTATTGGCGCACGCCCATTCTGTTTTGTCGCGGGTTTCCCGCACTTGTGGCAGGTACTATGGTCATTTTTACTCTTTACCTCAAAGATAATATTGCCTTCTGAATCAATGCGTTGCGATACAACTTCAAGCGATTTTATATCCAATGGAAGGGTGATTTGACTCATGATTTACGTGACATTTTAATTTGGGTGCCGCATTCTAACCCTTATCCAGCGCGGGTTCCACTACCTACAGATGCGCAGAAGAGCCGGTTTTTACTTCAAGTTCATGCGCCACTGGATACCAATATTGTGGAGCGTGCGCTTAAACTTGTCATTCAAGTCAGAAAATCATCCATGTTTTATAAAACATTAAGCAGCGCTGCTTTTGCAAGCTATGTACAATCCGCTTTATACAGTGCTGCTCAAAATGAAATAAATCAGTGTGAGTACATGTGTGCACTTATCGAGAATGCACAAGCAGTGATACAAAATCCGAGTGCTTGGCTACCTTGGTGCTTTAAGCAGAGCTAGGAAGCGGGCGCCAAGCAGGACGCATCTGTATCGGATTGCCCTGATTAAGAATAATAGCCATTGTTGTCGCACAAATATGCTCGTCGAGAGACTTTGGCCAATAATTTAGTTTGCCCTGAGAAAATCGTTTGGTGCATAGCCAAAAGCCCGTGCCGTCATAAACCAAAAGTTTGACGGCTATACCGCTTTTATTGTAAGGCATCTAGGCCTTTACGAAAATCAATGGGTTCAATCCATAAATGCCAATGATGAAGTGTGGTTATTTGAATCATAACAACCTACCTATGTTAGGTAATATCCTATCAAGTGTATGCACATCAACAGACAACATTAAGGTTCACTCTTTGCCTTGTATAGTCAGTTGTATATTGGGGGGTTAAATGTTCTTTGATAGATTCTACAGATGCTAAAACAAATCCAGCACCATAAGATGAACTACTATCCAAATGTTGCTTCAATTGACTGCCACTTTGCCTAAGTCGGCGACAAATGACTGTTTTTTCATATTTCGGGTATAGTTTTAAAACCATCTCCCACAGTTTTTGGGGTATCGATTATGAACGACTAGTGCGTTGCTCACGCCATTGCGAAATGCTTTTTCTACAATCTCTAATGTTAAACCACTCATTGCATAAACCTCCAAAATTAAGAGGAATAACTCTACAAAATCAAAAGAGCGTTGTCAAACAGCCTTTCCGAAAGCTCACGATTATCTTAGCCCCCCTATGTTTAATTTATGGGTGACAACTATCCTGACATAGGGGGTAACTAGTATTCCTACCGTAAACGAAAAATACATTGATATATTTTATTATATCCTCTTTGATTAGAGCACCTAATGATTTAAATATGCAGACCGCTCTCCGTGTTGATGTTCTGTGTCTTTTACGGAGAGTCACGTGATAGTCGGGGATTTCTAGATTATGCTTTGATCTATTTACCAAATATTGGTTGTGAATTTTTAAATCATTTCTCGCTCTAGATTTTATGTAGAAAACTTGAACAGAGGGAATTTCTGAGTCATTGTAAATAAGGAGGGCTCAGCCCTCCTTATTTGGAATTAGTTATCAGTACTTGAGGATAATGGTTGTTTTGGACGCTGAGGCTTTTTTGCTAGTTGTTGACGTTGTGGGTTTGTATTACGGCGTCTTCGGTTTTGTGAGTTGCCTTGAGGTCTTCTATCTTTGTTATGGTGAACGTTATTGGCAACACGTTTGTCACCGCCGATGCCGGATGACTTTTCAATTTCCTTGGCCGAATCTGAGGTAGAGTGAAACCATTTTTGATATAAACGTTGTAGGAAGTTTAAGTCGTTAAGTTTGTCTTGTTGCTCCATAAGGAACTGGTCTACAGCCGGTTTTTCATAAATACCTTCTGCAGGGGCTGATGGCACTTCAACAGTCGGTTGCATGATCATTTCAAAGCTTGCTTTTTTTGGCTTGCCGGTTAGATCGATTTTTACTCGCTGAATCTGATAATCGGGTGAAACCAAGTATGGGTTGGGTATAATGACAATTTTAATCAGATGACGTTCTTCGATTTGTCGAATCGTTTGACGTTTTTCATTCATGATATAGCTTGCGAGTTCTACAGGAAGTTGTGCATGAATTTCTGCAGTTTTTTCTTTAAGTGCCTCTTCCTCGATCAAACGGATAATCGATAAGGTATGAGAAGGGACGTTACGAACAGTACCTCGACCATCACATCGTGGACAAACATCTTGAGATGTTTCTCCTAATGACAAACGCAATCGTTGTCGAGACATTTCTAATAAACCAAATCTTGAGATGCGTCCAACTTGAATACGCGCTCTATCAGCCTTTAGGGCTTCTTTAAGACGGTTTTCAACATCACGTTGATGCTTTTGAGAACTCATATCTATAAAGTCGATGACCACCAAACCACCTAAGTCTCGCAAACGCAATTGTCTTGCAATCTCATCTGCTGCTTCTAAATTGGTATTGAAGGCTGTGGTTTCAATATCATGTCCGCCTGTGGACTTTGCAGAGTTGATGTCAATAGCGACCAAGGCTTCAGTTCTATCAATAACCAAGGAGCCACCAGAAGGAAGCAACACCTGCCGATTGAAAGCGGTTTCAATTTGGCTTTCGATTTGATAAAAGTTAAATAATGGAATATGGCTTTTATATAAACGAAGGTGCGGCAGAAACTCAGGTTTTACTAATTCAATAAATTGTTTGGCTTTCACATAAGAGATATGATCATCAATGATAATTTCATTAATGGATTTTCGCAAATTATCTCGAATAGAACGCGTAATGACGTCGCCTTCTAAATGAATGAGGCAAGGTGCGGTCTGGGAATGATAAGCATTTTGAATCGCTTGCCATTGTTTCAATAGCATTTCTAAATCATGCTGCAAATCTTCTGTGCGCTTACCCACGCCTGCGGTACGGATAATCAATCCCATATCTTCAGAGACATTCAGCTGACTTAATGTTTCTTTGAGCTCATCTCTGTCCTCACCTTCAATACGACGTGAAATTCCGCCGGCATGTGGACTATTTGGCATCAATACTAGATAACATCCAGCCAGGGTGATAAAGGTTGTTAGTGCAGCACCTTTGGTTCCACGCTCTTCTTTTTCGATTTGAATCAACAACTCTTGGCCTTCTTTAATTAGAAGATTCACAGGTTGCGGATTTTCCTCATCAAATGGTTGGCAAAAATAATCTGGGGAAATTTCTTTAAGAGGTAAGAATCCCTGTTTTTTTGCACCATATTCAACGAAGATAGCGTCTAAACTTGGCTCTCGTCGGGTGACGACACCTTTGTAGATGTTCCCCTTTTTCTTGATTTCATTAGGACACTCGATATCGAGGTCATACAGTAAATTATCTTTGATTAATGCAACTCGAATTTCTTCATTTTGCGTCGCATTAATTAACATTTTTTCGTTTGTTTCTATCGCCATAGTAATTCTCTTTGGGTCATTGTGCTACCCAATCGAGTACAAATATAGTACATTAGAAGCTGGTAATTATTCCCTGTGATTTACAGCAATCTTTTTCGTGCTGTGAGGGTATATCCATTTTATCGGTATACCGGTATTCATTCTTGGGTGCTTACCAAACGTAATGCAAAAGTTTATGGTCTCGATGATAGCACATCATTTATTTAAGGCTGATGCAGTACAGTATTTTGCATGATATGATCATATCCGGTGTTTTTAATTTAACACAAGATGACTCCAAGATGTACATTTAGGGCTGTAGCATCATCAGCTCTGGGATCCTTAAAAATTCTTTCGGGTTAAAAACAACCCTTAATGAACATAGTATCAAAAAAATAGGTTAGAGGAAATAGTAGAATGGAACAGGTAAGCTATCAATTAATTGATAAAGAGCAAGATATTGGACAACGTCTAGATAATTTTTTAATTAAAACCCTTAAAGGTGTCCCCCGAAGTCGTATTTATCGATTGATTCGAGCAGGGGAGGTGCGGGTAAATAAAAAAAGAGCCAAACCTGATCAACGTCTGCATACCAATGATATGGTGCGTATACCCCCAGTTCGAGTTTCAACACCTCAAGATAAACTTGTATTGTCAGCTGATTTCAAACGGCAACTGGAGACTGCAATCTTTTTTGAGGATGATGGGTTGTTAGTCATTAACAAACCTTCTGGATTGGCAGTGCATGGTGGAAGTGGTTTGAAGTGGGGGGTGATTGAAGCCTATCGTCAGTTGCGTTATGACTTGCCTTATTTGGAACTTGTGCATCGTCTAGATAAAGAAACCTCAGGCTGTTTATTGTTAGCTAAAAAAAGCTCGGTGTTAAAAAAGTTGCAACAACAATGGCAAGAGGGCACAGTTCAGAAAATGTATTGGGCCCTATGTGAGAATGCCTGGGAGGGGAGAACGCAAAAGACTGTGCAGGTCGCTTTGCAAAAAAATATATTAAAAAGTGGCGAACGGATGGTAACTGTAAATAAAGAGGGGAAAGAGGCTATCTCTCATCTTCATTTACTTAGCAATCAACCGGAATGTTGTTGGCTTAAAATTTTTATAGAAACAGGACGTACGCATCAAATCCGTGTCCATTGCGCTTATTTGAATCACGCAGTTTTAGGTGATACTAAATATGGAAAATCCCCTGTTCATGAAAACATGCCGCGTTTATTTTTACATGCTCGAAAAATTAAATTTGAATATGCAGGGGCATTAAGAACATTTGAAGCCCCTGTAGATAGTCTTTTCGAAGAAAAACTACGAGTTTTTACACAATTGGATCCAAGCTGAAATTGTATTTCTTTTTTATAGAATACAAGATATTCTGTTAGATATGTTTTTTAAAAAATCATAGAGAGCCAGCATGACTTATCCGTATCGGTTAGTAGTGTTTGATTGGGAAGGGACCATAGCAGATCCACTGGGTGCTTTAGTCAATTTTTTATGGTCTGAAGTGAATCAACAAGGATGGGCTGCTTTCTCTATTAGTCAAGTCAGACATCATTTGTTGATGGGCCTGCCCAATGCAGTGAGAGCACTGTTTGCAGGTCTTTCTGAGTTGCAACAACATGCGATGGTCGAACGAGCAGAACGCATGGTTTCTCAAGAACGTAACAAAGTATTTGTGTTTTCCGGAATTAAGCCTCTTTTAATTCAGTTGCAGAGGTCTGGTATTGATTGTGGGATCGCTAGTAATAAAAGCCAATCTTCACTTGAAAAATCTTTGCAACTTAGTGAGTTAATGCCCTATTTTAAATGTTTCCGAGGTACAGGGGTGTTGTCCCCCAAACCCGATCCGCAAATGTTGATAGAGATTTTAAATTATTTTCAGGTTATTCCATCTGAAACAGTTATGATAGGTGACTCTTTTGCAGATATTGAAATGGCTAGAAACGTCAATGTAGATGCTATTGCGATTGATTGGTATGCAAGTGGCGTCTGGCATCCCGATAAAATGGGAGCAAAAGCCATTGTAACAACCATTGATCAATTGGCTTCTTTATTAGGCTTGCAGTTGTCCCCAGGAGAAAAAATTGAGCAAGATGTATAGTTTGCCAAATATTTTGACCATGGCGCGTTTGGTATTAATTCCCATTTTAGTGATTGTTTTTTATATGCCTTGGCAATGGTCCCATTATTTTGCAACTGTCATTTTTATAATCGCCAGTTTAACCGATTGGTTAGATGGCTATCTGGCCAGGAAATGGGGGCAAGTCACTTTGTTGGGCGCATTTTTAGACCCAGTCGCTGATAAAGTTTTGGTTGCCACCTGCTTACTATTACTGGTGGGCGCAAAAGAAATTAATTATATTACTTTGCCTGCGATTGTGATTGTGGGAAGAGAAATTGTGATTTCAGCATTACGTGAATGGATGGCTGAGTGGGGTAAGCGAGCTAGTGTTGCAGTAGGGCGCTTAGGTAAGGTTAAAACAGCCCTTCAAATGATAGCCTTGGTCTTGTTGTTAGCCTTTCATCCTAGTACGACGTTTCTTGGCGTGATAGGTGTCATTCTACTTTATGTTGCTGCTTTAATGACAATTTGGTCAATGGTATTTTATATTCGTATTGCATATCATGAAATGATATCGCTCGATTTGCCTGACTCTCAATAACGAATAAAAAACCCAAAAATATGATTGACATGGTCGCTGAATCAAGTAAAATTCATTTCACCAAGTGTGCGGGAATAGCTCAGTGGTAGAGCACAACCTTGCCAAGGTTGGGGTCGCGAGTTCGAACCTCGTTTCCCGCTCCAATTAAGCGACAACAAAGCAGTCGCTTTTTTTTTGGCTGGGTGGCAGAGTGGTTATGCAGCGGCCTGCAAAGCCGTGTACGCCGGTTCGATTCCGGCCTCAGCCTTCATAAGGCTTAAAAAATGCCCAGGTGGCGAAACAGGTAGACGCAAGGGACTTAAAATCCCTCGGTGGTAACACCATGCCGGTTCGATTCCGGCCCTGGGCACCAATCAAAGTTAATAAGTCACGTTACTGTATTTCATAATCTCTTTATTCTCATATTATAGTGAAGGCGGCTTTCAAGCTTGTATTCGATATAGAAGAGAATTATATTCTCGCATGATCCTTACTCCATTTGATTAATTAACCAATTAAGCATAAGCCACTGTCAGCCTTTTAAACGAATGTTCATTTGAGGTCGAACTAATTCAGGCATATTACAGACACATTTAAGAGTCGAATGGTTTATAATTACGAACAAGAGCCTCATGACAAGTCGTTTTAGTCGTTAGTTCGTCTAAATCTAAAAAGTATACTCTTAGTGTGTCAGGAAGCTGTTCTATGATCGATTCCCACGGTTGTGGCTCTTGATTTTGTTGGCCATATCGACGAATTGTAAGCTCACCGATACTTTCACGTATCATTTGAAATGCCATGTTTTCTAAGTATAAAGCTGCATATCGGTCGATTTGGCCTTTAGAAAGTGCATGTGATATACCGTCATAACATTGAGATAATACAAATAAAATTTTTTTAATCTGATAGCCATCTTTTAGATAAATGCCAAGTAACTTTTTCGCATCTTGTATATCAAAAAAAGATAAATCAAGGCCTATCTCGTCATAATAATTATTACTAATTATACATGAAGCAATTTTTTTGCCGCGGCAATGAAATCCAAGTGACTCTAACAATTTTTGTGTATTTTTTTCATGAGCGTATATTTCAATTTTTTTGCTCTCTGCGCGAGTGAGGCACACCAATTTGCGTATAAAAACTTCATTTGCTTTTAGATTATTGTCTGAATTTAATTCTAGCTCCCAGTATTGAATATGACTAAGACGATGCACACCTTGAATATAAACGCATTGCCCCTGAATTTTTTTTTTGAAGTAACACGTCGCAGTATTTGATAGTTGATCAAATTCAATGCTGCTTTTTTTTTAGAGCACTCTTATCTGGAGTAAGTAATGGCAATTTGGGGGAATATGTTTTTACATCAGATATTGATTCCTTAGCTAATAACGGATCCAGTAAGAGTGACATATGAAGGTTGGCTATATCCGACATTCGAGCGAAGTTTTTAATCACTTTATGAGTTAGTATAAAAATACCTAGGTACAGTAATTCCCGCCTAGCCCTATAACCTATGCCTTGCGCGGACTTTGCAAAATATTTTTCGCAGATTATTTTTTAAACATCCCTATATAGCCCAAGCCTGGCAAAGGGCTTTTAAAATGAGCTTTTATCTGACCTAAGATTCACATTTAGGCCAAATAAAAAGAAATTGTTACATTAGTTCAAGCCAAAATCTGCAGAGGCTTCACTCAAAATATCTAAGCCTGCTTTATTTGCCTCTTCTTCTCTTTTCTGTTTGATAGTTAAGGCAAAAAATACTACATGATGCGCATGAGAGCTTTTAAAACTTTCTTCGGAAAAAGAAGGGCGACCTTGCTGTTCATTTTTAAGCGCCTCCATTGCCATTCTCATCATTATGAACCATTGCAATGGGTGTCGTAATATGCTCATATCCGCTCCCTCTGGGATTTGACCTAATAGCATAAATGTAGATAATTCACTTAATTGAAGCTCGTTTTTTAAGAAAATATAAGTAGGATGATTGTTGATAAGTTTTAAAAATAACTGCTTAGGGGTTAAAGTAATTTGAGATTTTTTAATTTCCTCTTCAAATGCATTTTTAATTAAGAGTATTCTTTCTAACTGCGCCCCTACCGCTGCAGATGAAAAAAGTTTTTTCTTGCGGTGATAAGCAAGTAAACGTTCAGGATTTAGGGAATCGATGGTTTTTTCTATAACTTCCTTGGTGAATGGAACATTTGCTTGTGGTAAACCAGCTAACCATAAACGAATAGGAAATACATTCTCAATATCTTTTTCAGTTATGATTGCGAGATTTCCATTTGCTAAAGGAATTTTTTTTGTAATATTGTAATTGTCTTCCGGCATAATCCTTTCGTGATCGATACTATGAAGTATTAGTGAATCATTTGAACCATCAGTAAATAGGGTATTTCCAGGATTACCGTCTTGAGAGCCTAAGATAAGATGTAATAAGAAATTATCTTGAAATGAAGGAAGGCTAATTTTTTGTACTATTTTTTTAGCCTGAGCACGACGTTGGTCTCTTTTACCTAATTCTGTTAAACAACTAAGATCGATCTGCCCTGGCTGAACAACAGGCTCATTAAATAGTTGCGTGTAAAATTGTAGCCCATCTAGGGCATTAGGCACAAGTTTTTGGACATGCAATAACTTAAATTGACCCGGTTCACTCTTAATCCACTCTGGCTCTTTTTCTTCTTTTTGTGCTTTGGCTCGATAAGCTGCCGTTTTTAAATTAAATACGAACTTTGCAATTGCGTTTTGTACTCCAGGACTATTTTTTCTATTTTTCTCAGGCGATTCCGCCCTTCGCTCATCTATTAATTCATTTATTTTTTGTCGTGAAAGAACTAAACCAGTATTAGGTATAGAAGTCTTTTTACCATGCAATACGTCCGTTCTTGCAATCGTATTCGATGGAATCAAGCCTTCAAATCCAAGAATCTCAGCCATTTCACGAGCTGCCACTTCCGAAAGACCATCTTTAGCTGCAACCGTTTTTACATATAATTGATTGGATTTGCTTGTTGCTTTAACTGCACGATTACGGTGAGGGATGTCATTTAAAGCTATGGTGATATTTAATGTATCTTCAGTCTCGAAAACAAGTGGTGTATTTGCTACAGCTGCTTTCATTTTTAGTGTATCGTGAGGTAAATTTAAATGAGTTCCTTCAAGCAGCTCCTGAGGACAAACTACACGGCGGTTTAGATATAAATCAATTTCTTCTTTTAAAGCTTCATCAGTAGTTTCTGCCTTAAGCTGTGTTAATCGCTGATTTTGTCTGTTATAGAAAAAATTTGAGAGTTGAGTAAACAAAGCAATTGTCACACCTAGAATCAGAGGAAGTGCGACAACCAGCCCCCATAATGGTGGAAAAAATACAGCTGCTGGAATAAGGAGCAGGGAAATTACTAAGGAAGCTATAAAGTAATGTCGATTATATAACTGAAACCAGAAATGCCAAAAACGATTGTATTGAAACACTATTATCCCCTATTAAGATCTGCATCAGATCAAGATGCTCAGTATTTTAACATAATTACTTAATAAAACAAAAGCCATTTTTGATAAATGAGCGTGAGCACGCAATTTGATGTTGAAAGGGCGGGAGCTTAATTTGAACCCATCTTTGATCGTGATTTAAAAAAATTATTTTAAATCAATGAGTTGAAAATTAAAAATACGTTTTGGGGCACTACATATTTTATTTTTGTTGGTATTTAAAGATAGGTTTTTTCAGTTTTTGCAGGAGATAGGGCAAGGCCGAGTGCTTGATAAATCGCAGATTGCTCTGCGTTTGGCGAAGTTGTTTTGCGAAATTCAACAATTTTACCGTTTTCCATTTTTAAACTACTTGTAATACGACACTGTGTTGCCAAAATTTCACGAAGCGTCTGCCAGCTGGAGTGGATCCCTTTTGCTTTGAGCTGGTAACGAATACTGTGAAGCAGGTGATACGCAAGGACACTGATGAATAAGTGTCCGTCAATTCGCGTTTCTTTTTGATGATATACGGGTCGAAATCCGAGCTCCGTTTTTAAACTCCGAAAGGCAGACTCAAGATCTGTCAGCGTAGTATAAATATCCCAGAAAGCCTGGGCATCTAAGTGCTGTTGATTTGTGCGCAGGCAGTAAATTCCCATCTGTTTTGTATTCGCACTGGCGTCGTTTCTAACCCATGTCAGCTGAGTGGCAATAGTGTGTGCAGCATCCGCTTCCACAGTAATTTCATACAGCGAACTGATTTTTTTATTTTTTTCTTTCAATCGCCCCAGACGTTCAAGCACTTTATCGTATTTTTTTGTGCAGCCCTGCTTGCATAAACCAGAAGAAAGTTTCTCCAACTCCATCTCAAAACGTTTAGATGCCTTGCTAACCATGACTTTTGTCTTTGCTTCTTTCGCTTGCGAGTGACAGTAAAGTTCAAGCTCATTCGTTTTTTCATTACGAATCAGCACCGCTTCTACGCGATTATTTTTTTCCTCTTTTAATATAACAGGCGTCTCTGAGTGAGGCATTTTAAGATTACGTTTGCGACTGACGACAATATACTTATATCCCTCTTGTTGTAGCCATTCTATGTTTTTTTCCGTAGCAATCCCCGCATCCATCACCACAATTGACTGCTTATCGCCCCTAAGTGCCTCAAGCATCTCTTTTAACGTCGCTTGCTCGCTTACATTGCCCGGGTAAATTTTAGTTGTTTTAGGGAACCCGGATGCGTCCAATACCATAGCTAGCGTAACAAGACCGCAATCACTTCGCTTTTCTTTTGAGCGACCGTACTGTGCTTCTGGATTTTGTTCACTACGGCCTTCAAAATAGGTGTTGGTCAAATCATAAAGCGTAATAATTTCTTCAAATTTAAATATTTCTTTTTCATTTTGGTACAAATATTTCTCGATAGCGTCTTTTTTAATTAACAATTGGTCGGCAATCGCGTATAAATTTTGCAACCCTATATCGGTGAAGTTAGTGTTCATTAGCTCATCCAGTGCGCTATTTTGTGTTAAATAGCGGTGAGTACTTAACTCACTCCCTGGATAAACAAGTCGAGCAATGATGGTGGCTATTGCCGTTTCTTTTTGGCGTTTAGTAAACCCGGCGGAATCTAAAATAGCATCAAATTTGATTTGCTTGGCAGCCTCATAGGCAACATATTCTGCGCCAATCTTGCGAAGATCTGTGTGTGCTAGGCTGTTCAAGTCTACTGATTGATAGTCGGCTGCTTGAACTGAAACATCTTGTGCAGGTGATGGTTTAACAGACAGTTGTTTCGTTACTAGCTTTGCTATGCGCTCAGCTTCCTTTTCTAATGCATGGTCTGTTTCAAAAAATCGCCCCTGACCACACAAGATCTCTTCTACTCGATCAGCCAGAGCTTTCCACTCCCCTTGCGGGAATGAAAAATGACTGCCTAAGTTGAGTAACGTTTGCTGGCGAACTTTTCCTTCCGTATTGCGATAGGATTCAACCAGGCGATAGGTGGTGTAAACCTCGCCGGTTTTAGAGTGTTTCTGTTGTGATTTTCGAATATACATCCCGGTAGTGTAATGCATTGCAAGTCGTTGTCAATATGAAATTGAATATTTTGGCACTACATTCCAGGATATTACTGTACAAAAAATAAAAAAACAATGGAATCAATGAGTTGCAAAAAAGTTGACCGATACGGAATTGATCGATATGCTCTTTATTATTAGTAAATGAAATTTTTTATTACACGGGAGATGGATTGACGATCAAAGATGGGTTAAGTAAATCACAAGACGCAGAGATAACAATAGCGCTTAATTCTGAATATAAAAAAATATCTCCAATCGTTCATCCTAACAAGGTTGAATAACTATTAGAAAGTTCGTTCTGTAAAGATGTGTCCAAAGAATGTAAGAAATCAATAAGGGACTGTGCTACTGCAGCCCTAAAAAATTTAGGAAATACTTATAGTACGTTACGAGATCCAGAACATAAACGGGAATACGATATTAAATATTGGACTAGAAAGATAGAAGAAAAGAGATGATCGGTCCACTACTGAAGAGGAATTCATAGAGCAATCGTGTGATAAGTTAGTGGATACAAGAGATGGTATCGAGGGGGATTAGAAACAACCGCATCTCAACTATAATGAACGCGTTAGAAAGGGATTTGTGGGTTATAGAAGAAGGTTCGACAAAAATTTCTCGAACAGATGACTTCTACGGATTCATTATTTTTTTTCATGCGTTATTTTACCTTAAGAAAATAACAATGAAAGCAGAAGATACAACTAAAACAACTGCCAGAGTAAAAAGATTTTCAGATGACATTGGCTCAAATACAGGCACAAGAGTTTCGGACAACTCTCATCCAAAACCAAGAGGTTCCTGATCCTTTAATTGGACTCTCATATATCGGTCGCGGTATGAGCCTCAGAGCCGCCTGCTTAAATGTTGAATGGCTGTTAGAGAAGTGTGGAAATGTACGAAGTTCGTCAAATAATTGTATGTCTTCGAGCAAGTGAAACCATACAGAAGATAGAGATATTTCTTATACCTTTTAAAGAAATATCATCACAAACCAATATGACACGATAGACCTCCATCAATTGTCATCACAGCTCCTGATATATACCCCGCTTCCTTGCTTATAAGATAATTTACAAAATGCGCAATTTCATCAGGCTCTGCAATTCGATTTAAAGGTATTTTGTCAATAATTCTAAGTCGATGATTTTCTTGTTTGGCATCCTGAGCTCCCATGGGTGTATTGACATAACCTGGACAAATCGCATTACATGTGATGCCATACGGCCCCCACTCCGCTGCAATAGCACGCGTATATCCGATGACGCCATGTTTGCTTGCGACATACGTCGATGACAACGATGCCCCCAAATAGCCCTGAATCGATGCAATATTGACAATTCGACCAAATTGATTTTTTTTCATTTCAGGTAATAAAGATCTTGAAAGATTAAATACACTTTTTAAATTTGTGTTAATGATGCTATACCATTCATCGTCAGAAACTTCATCCACACGATGAAAAGGGCCACCTATCCCAGCATTATTAATTAAAATATTTGGAATCCCCACTTCACTTTTAGCTTGCAAAAACATAGCATTGACAGACTCTGAACTCCCAACATCACAGACGATGGCCGCTAATTTTTTTTTGGTGTTTTTAATTTTCTGATAAAACGATTGTAAAGAAATTTCATTGATATCGACTAAAATTAATCCATCAAGCTGAGCTAAAATAGCTTCTGCAATACTTGACCCGATAGCGCCTGCCGCTCCGGTCACAAGACCTATCTTTTTGTTATTATCACTCATGACGCATTCACCTTTTATAAAACGCCTTTTTCTGGAAAAATCTCAATATTATCTAATCTGACACTCAAAGGCAAAAACGCTAAAAATGCTATGCAATCCGCTACTACCATTGGGTCTAACATGTCCTCTTTTAAAAAATCCTCTCTGTCACGCCAGATATCAGTATAAGAAGCTCCTAGACAAACATGCGTTACTCTAATTTTATCGCGTTTATATTCTTCATTAAGAAGATTAGACAAACCTCTTAAACCACTTTTTGATGCACCATAAGCTGCATTATTTGTTAATGGGATTTTTTCTACGATAGAGCCCATATTAATAATTCGACCACCACCATGTTTTAACATTATCTTCGATACTTCTCGAGCACACAAAAATGCACCGGTCAAATTTGTTTGAATCATACATTCCCATTCTTTGAGTGTGGTTTCTGCGAACGGTTTAAATATTCCCACCCCTGCGTTATTAACTAAAATGATTGATTTCTTTTTGGAAGACTCAACCCATGCAAAAAATTTTGTAACAGAACTTTCATTGGTAACATCCAGATGTTGTTTTATAAGCATCTGATTATTGAAATCATGGCAGGATGTATTAAATTCGTATGATCTTGAGGTAACAACAACTTTTATGCCATTTTTAATTAGCTTATTTGCTATTTCTTTACCAAGTCCGCGATCACCGCCTGTTATAATCGCTATTTGATTAGAATCCTTGATATGATTATGTGATTCCACAAAAGACACTCCTTAGGAAGAAATAATTGTTAATTTGCATCATAACACTGCACCATCATGTTTTCTATGCATCCACATTATTGGCAATTGTTTGGGCATGGACTCGGCAACGCCTGATACTTATGAAATGTGGGCAAGCCTTCACAGGTTTCCCAATAGATGGGGGCTCGATTAATCGTATTACTGATTCCTGAATCGTTTGCGCATCCTTCTTGGCAACGGCTGGATTTTGTTAACACTATACTATCTAAGGCTAACAACATCATTAACTGCATTATCTAAGCAGATTATTCCCCACGTGCTGGTCTTCCACTTTATTGCTCTTTCCCCACATAACAAGCCACTTATTAACAGCCTAACTAGAGCTCGTTTCACGATTAATTTCTTAATTGTATTCCACCTGACCAAGACTTGAGGCTGGGTGATTTTTGAGACCTCCATTAAGATACAACCATCTTTTTCATCGCAATTCCTCCCATACCAGTACGTTTAAATGAATTGATTAATCAGATAAACATGATATTCTCATTTATTTTAAAAAAATTAGCAATTTTTGTATAAATAAGTTAAAATATTGTACTTAATATTTTTTAAGATGTATTTTCAATGCGATTGAATTTTGTATTATATACTCTATTGTTACTAACGGGATTATTACCATCGGTAAGTTCGGCACAAAAGGAACCCGAGGCTTTAAGCAAACATTTAACGCAGATCAAAGGGTTTTTTAGCCATAAACCTTCAGCAGTACAACAATTATCGAGTCAAAAAGCGGCAACTCCATCTGAACCAAAATTAAAAGACCTGCCCCAACTCCCTGAAAACGAGCCAGTAGCTGCTGTGATACAAACACCCAACTCTGATATCACTAGCATTGAAGACTCTAATGGCTCAGGGCACTTTTGGAACTTACAACAAACCGATATTCGTGCAGTTATTCAAGAAGTGTCTAAAATGACTGGGAAAAACTTTTTAATCGATCCACGCGTACAAGGCAAACTTTCTTTAGTTTCCAATAGCAAAATCGAAGATAAAGATGTCTATCCGGTCTTTCTTTCAATGCTTCAAGTGGCGGGTTTTTCTGCCATTCCTCAGGGTGATGTCATTAAAATTGTCCCCATTATGGATGGGCGAACAGAAGCTGCTTTCTCAAATCCATTATTACAAAGCCACTCTTCAAGCGATGCCCTAATGGTTCAAGTCATTCCCGTTCATTATGTCCCATCTGAGCAATTGGTCCCTGTATTAAGACCTCTCATGCCTCAATGGAGCACGGTCACCGCTTACGGCCCTTCCAATATGCTAATTCTTTCAGGACGTGCAAGTAATATTAACCAACTGGCTGAAATTATTCGCCAGGTCGATACCTCGGCAGCCAACGGTATTGATATTGTCCCCCTAAAACATGCTCTGGCCATGGATGTCTCCAATATTCTAAAAGATCTCTTAAAAACCCAATCAAGTACCGGCATGAGAAACCCTCCGGTTATTGCCTCTGATGATAGAGGTAATGCGATTTTGCTAAGTGGTACTAAAACGGATCGATTGCGTTTAAGACTCTTAATTCTAGAACTTGATAAACAAAATCCCAACGCCAGTCAAAGCAATACACAAGTGGTCTATTTAAACTATATGAGAGCGGAAGATTTAGTTCCTATTTTAGCAGGAATTGCGCAGGCAGGCTTCAGTGGCACTGTAGGAACCACCATCGGAACCATGACCCAACCCCAATTAGACAGTAGTAATCCGGCTGCGAGTATGATTCCAAATCCTTCAGGTGGAAATATTCCAAATAATCCACTCGTACCCACAGGTGGCGGAAGCAGCTCTAACAACCCCACCACCCAAGGTAGCAATAGTCAAAATGAGGGAACCACTAAACCAACTGTACAAATTATTGGTGAACCAAATACCAACTCAATTATCATGAATGGTCCAGCATCCTTGCTGAAAACGCTAAAACGAGTCATTTCTCAATTGGACATTAAGCCTGCACAGTTGTTGGTTGAGGCCCTGGTGGCGGAAATTGATGCCTCTGAAATTAATAACCTAGGAATCGAATGGGGAAGCATCAATGGTGGATTACATAATGGCGCTGACTTTAGGCCTGGATTTGCGATTATCAGTTCAGAAACGAGTGTTAATGACTTCCAATCCCAAATATATGCCCTCACTAGACAACAAAAAGCCAATATCTTATCCACACCATCAGTGGTTGTATTAGATAACCGGCAAGCTAAAATATTAATTGGCAAACAAGTTTCTGTCGCTTCTTCCTCCTACCCTAATAATGCAGGTGGAACCACTACAGCCAGTCCATATACCACCTACGATCGTGTTAATGTGGCATTACATTTATATGTGCGCCCTCAGATCACTAAAGATTGTGGCATTCAGCTACAAATTGATCAAGGTAATGATACTTTGCAAAACGATGAGTTAATTAAGCCTGGCGACCTACCTGTATTTAATATTAGTGCTATTGTCACCTCCGTTCATGTTCATTCTGGCGACATTATTGTCCTGGGAGGACTGGCTCAAGATAGACTGAATAATGACAATACCGATATTCCAGTTTTAAAGGATATCCCTGGATTAGGACGACTGTTTCAACACAATATTACGGCCCGACGCAAAAAGGTATTAATGGTATTTATACGTCCATTTATTATGAAATCGGATAGTGATAGCGCCCTCTTTTCAAGTGGCAAATATCAGCACCTGCGTCATGATGAATTAAATATTGTGCGTGAGCAAGAATCATATGATCCAAGAGATAGAGATACTGTGGCTCCACCATGGCATTCTGAGGTGTTACCAAAACCTTTTTCCATTCAACAAAAATAAAAATGATAATCGAACCTAAAGTAATTCCCTATGCCTATGCAAGAATGCATGGGATATTTGCTCTCCAAGATCGACAACTGGATGCTGTTATTGTCTTCCACCTACCCCAGACATCAAATCAAATTTTACTTGAGGTGGGTCGGTTTTTAAGAAAAAAAAATATTAGTTATCAAAGCCTCAATGAAGATTTATTTTCTCAAAAACTTTCAAGTTTCTATCAAGACCAAAGTTCACTTACAGGTCATCAAGATTGGCTAGGAGACGATCTAGAACTTAATTCACTGGTCAAGGAACTTCCTAAACATCAAGACTTATTAGACAGTCAAAATGATGCGCCCATTATCAAACTTATAAACGCATTATTTATGCAGGCAGTAAAAGAAAAATCCTCAGATATTCATATTGAAACATATGAAAATCGAATTGTGGTTCGCTTTCGTATTGATGGGATGTTAAATGAAGTACTATCACTCGATCCTAATATTGCGCCTTTAGTCATAACCCGTATCAAAGTAATGGCACATCTCGATATTTCTGAAAAGCGGCTACCTCAAGATGGGCGAATTAGCTTGCGAGTTGCCAAACATCATATTGATGTTCGAGTATCTACCCTGCCTGCGAATCATGGAGAACGCGTGGTGATGCGTATCTTAGACAAACAGGCGCAACAATTAAATTTAACTTTATTAGGGATGCCATCTCACTTATTGCAACAAATTGAAAAAGTGATTTCCCAACCCCATGGCATCATGCTGGTTACAGGACCAACCGGTTCTGGGAAAACCACATCCCTTTATGCCATGTTAAGCCGTATGGATCATCATTCATTAAATATTCTAACTATTGAAGATCCCATTGAATTTGATTTGCCAGGAATAAGTCAAACACAAACCAACTCTAAAATTGATATGACGTTTGCTAAAGGTTTAAGAGCGATACTTCGTCAAGATCCAGATGTAGTGATGATTGGTGAAATTCGCGACCTAGAGACGGCCGAAATAGCCATTCAGGCAAGTTTGACAGGGCATTTTGTATTATCGACGCTGCATACCAATCATGCGTTGGGGGCTATTTCAAGACTCCAAGACATGGGTGTTGAACCCTTTTTGCTTTCCACCAGTCTAATCGGTGTATTGGCACAACGATTGGTCAGAAAACTTTGCCAGCATTGTAAAAAACCTATAGAAGTTGCTGCGAAAACTCTGTATTGGTTAGAAAACCCTAGCCAAGAACATTATCAAATCTTTGAGCCAAATGGCTGTCATCTTTGTCATGATACTGGTTATAGTGGTCGAATGGGAATTTTTGAATTTATTATCTGTGATGATACCCTAAAGGCTATGATCCATCGACAGGATAACCCACAAGCCATGGAATTATATGTTCGACAATCAACGCCGAGTATTCGACAAGATGGGTGGATGCAAGTTCTTGCAGGACAAACTTCTATGAACGAGCTCCTAAGAGTCACGAGTGACTACTAAAATTGTGCCTGAATTTTTTGAAAAAATACCAGTTCATCAGGCCGATTAATCACCACACTTCCAGGGGCGCTAATATAACTAAAACTCGCTGTTAAAAAACCGGGATTCAGCGGATCATTGTACGCCCCTGTTGAGCATCCCCCCGCAGTAAATTTGGTGTCAGAAAATTCTGTGCTCATCATAATAAATGGATTTAAATACCAATTCAACTCAATAGAATATGTATTGGGTTTTTGCGCAGAAAGAGCCGGAAGTGCGATTTTATTCTGAGGCGTATCGTAATCATACCCCTCCCAAAAAACGCAAGGATCGATATTTAAGCTTGTGAACCGAAATACCAATTGTAAAGCACCCATACTGTTAAAATCCATGGGCTTGAAATTATTGTCCAGTTTAATATTACCACTTTCAAAATCCTCACCGGTAATATTATACATAAACTGAATTTGGCTCGCCTGATTGTATTGAGAAATTGCTGGATAATTCGGAATAGAACTTGTAAAAAAAGGCTTGTTAATGACCAATAGACTATAATCAGGTGTCCCTTGCACATTTTGATAAAGCACCAAATTCTGTAGAGTTTGCCTCCAATCAGCTAAGATTCCAAAGTTTCTTCGGTTCCAAGACGCTTGTGGATCAATTCGATTACGAAGTCCCTGGGTATTGAGATCAAGATAGGCATAACCATAACTAAAAATTTGATTTTGACCAATAGAAAGAATATCTGGCAAATCATTAGTGTCGTTGACCATTTGGGTACTAAAGGCTATGCCAAATCCGAGATTTTGCAACATATTATCCACTTGAGTAATAAAGGGATTAAAATACACTCGCGCTTCAAATGCCATGGACCTTGTATTATAGTAAATAGCTATCCACAAAGACTCCATTGCTTGCTAATTGGCCCAATGGTACAACACCAGAATGGGTGGCATCTGGTGCACCGTTAAAAATTACCAGTTGATAGGAAAACAAATAATCTAAGCCTAAAAAGCTCCAAACTTCCTTATAGGGGCTTCATAAAACCTATTCATAGTTCAGAGCGCTCGAAGTTAGCATCTCAAAACCTACAACTAAGCTTTTTTGCAACCCTATTATAAAACTAAACATACGATAATGATTCAAGTCAACCGAAGCATCTAGCAATCGTACCTGGTTTTGACCAAAATCAGGAGCTAGAAATATATGAAGATCATCATTTATTGTCGCTAAAAAAAGATGGGGTAATATAATAGAACCAACCTCTTGTTAACAGCTCCTCTATACTAGCCCCCAAAGATAATGGTTGATCCTATTCCAACTGAAATATTTTAACGCTATCAGCGTAGCGAACAAGCATTCGTGCTGGCATTGACAGAAATGGTGGTCAATGGCGTATCCACGCGAAAAGCGACAAATATTACAGAAGAGCTTTGCGGTGTTCGTTTTTCTAAATCAACTGTTAGTCAATTATGTGCGGGGCTCGACCCAAATTACGCGTGTTTAATGAACGTCGTCTTGATGAGGCTAAATGTCCGTTTATTATGGTTGATGCCACCTTTATTAAAAGTCGTGAAGGCGTAAAGGGCAGTCCTTATCATCTCAGGCATAAGAGAAGATGGGCACCGGGAGATTTTAGGTCTTAGAATTGGCGATACAGAGAGTTATGCAACCTGGGAAGAAACCTTTCGCTGGCTTAAATCGCGTGGTCTAAAAGGCGTTTTATTTATTGTTTCCAACCAACATACGGGTCTTGTTGAAGCCGCCAGGAAACATTTCCAAGGTGCCAAGTTCATTTGATGAGGAATATTTTAGGCTCTTGCTCAACTCGACACCGCAAGGACGTTGCAGAAAAAGCAAAATTAGTTTTACAAGCGCCCGATATAACCGACGCCCTGCGCCATTTATAAGCGGGTTTTGAACCCTGTTAACAGCCTTTCTTGAAGATGCAATGGCGGTGATGACATTGCCGGATAAATAT